>ENA-OQCZ01000003-OQCZ01000003.1-human-gut-metagenome-genome-assembly--contig:-NODE-3-length-259128-cov-29.154609_pt1 | contig 259128 bp, 268 predicted proteins | sample MGYA00242505_ERZ504594 | MGnify/ENA primary metagenome ERZ504594 (study PRJEB26092, sample SAMD00036329) | human gut metagenome | host: Homo sapiens | study: EMG produced TPA metagenomics assembly of... | reverse complement strand
CCGCACAGAACCAGGCAACCGACCGCGCGCACCGTATCGGCCAAACCCAGGACGTGAACGTATACCAGATCGTGGCCAAAGACACCATCGAGGAACGCATCCTGAAACTGCAGGAAAAGAAAAACGAGCTGGCGCGCCAATTCACCGACGGCACCGCATCCGGCGGCGTCGGCACGCTCAGCAAGGACGATCTGCTCGGCCTGCTGTCATAACATGCCCGCTGTCGCGGCGTGCGCAGACTGCGTTCCGAATCGCAAGACGAAAACGGAACGCAGGTTGCGCATATCGCATGGCGGGCGTATATATGGACAAGCAAGTTTCAGGGAAGGTGAAAATCCTTACTGGCGGTAACGGCACGACCGGCATTCATAACGGCCCCATACCGAAGCCCGCGACCCGCGAAAGCGGCTGATCCGGTGAGAATCCGGGGCCAACGGTTACAGTCCGGATGGAAGAAACGGAGCTCAACATGAGTGTATCCTCTCCTAGCAATACCTCCAATACCGCAGCTGATCAGGCCGCAGACAAACCGATGACCCGTCCGGACAACGCGCACTCCACAGGCGTCGCCGACTCCGGCCGCTGGTCCACCAAACGCATCGCCATGTACGCGCTGTTCGTGGCGCTGTCCATGGCCGTCAGCTTCATCGAATTCCCGATCATCCCAGGCGTGCAATGGCTCAAATACGACCCATCCGGCATCGTCTGCCTCGTCGCGGGCTTCGCGTTCGGACCGGCCGCAGCCGTCATCGTCAGCGTGCTCGGCTTCGTGCCGCACCTGTTCACCAACCCATGGGGCACCCTGATGGCCGTGCTCGTGGCATTGGCCCTGTCCGTGCCGGCATCGCTCATCTACAAAAAGAACAAGACGCGCAAGGGCGCGCTGATCGGCATCATCGTCGGCGCTGTCGTGGCGCTTGCCGTCGCCATCGTCGGCAACATCATCGTCACGCCGTTCTACGCGCACATGACCACCGCGCAGGTCGTGGCGCTTATCGTGCCGGCGCTCCTGCCGTTCAACGCGTTGAAGTTCACCATCCACGGCGTGGTCACGTTCCTGATCTACAAGCCGATCTCCAACCTGCTGAACCGTTGAGCTTCGTTTGTTCCCATTGAAATGAACATGGAGGGGCCGTCCGCATCCACCGGAGGGTTCCTCCGTCTTGTTTTCCCCGAGAATTCCATACAGTGCTGGTGAAGGAAGATTTTATGGTTACGACCAATGCGCCGATCATAACGTTACGCGATGTGCGATTCACCTATGATGGCGGCGCGACATGGGCGCTTGACGGTGTGAGCCTTGACATCCGCCGTGGCGAACGCATCTGTCTGACCGGACCGAACGGTTCGGGCAAATCCACGCTGTCACGTGTCATCGCCGGACTGGTGGCTCCCGATGAGGGATATGTCGTATTGTCAGGCAATGTGGTGTTCGACGAGTCCGGCGCGCACGCCGACGAGTATCGAACCGCCCGTTGCGGCATAGGCGCGGTGTTCCAGCATCCCGAAGACCAAATCGTCACCACCGTCACCGAAGACGACGTGGCGTTCGGACCGGAGAATCTTGCGATTGAGCATGATGAGATCGGCCTGCGCATCTCCGGTTCGCTGGACGCCGTGGATATGAGCGACTATCGCGCTTCCGATCCGACGCGCATGAGCGGCGGCCAACAACAACGCATCGCCATCGCCGGCATGCTGGCGATGGATTCCGATGTGCTCGTGCTCGACGAGCCGACCGCCATGCTCGACCCGCAAGGGCGCGCCGACATCATGCGGGTGCTGGACGAACTCCAGGACCGCGGCGCCACCATCATTCTCGTCACGCACCATGCGGACGAGTTGGAACATGCCGACCGTGTGATTCAGCTGGAAGCAGGCCACATCGTAGGCGATGGCCCCGCCGACGAGCGGCTTCGGATGCCGGTTCAATCGGTGGGCCTGCCGAAACGCATTGATGATGAGTCCGCCGAAACGCTCATCGAAGCACGCGACATATCGTATCGTTACGTGGACGCCGAACGTGACGTGTTCAACCACCTGTCGTTCAGCATCGGCAAAGGCGAGACAGTGGCGTTGATGGGACGCAATGGCGCCGGCAAAACCACATTGGCGCGCATGCTGTGCGCGTTGGAGAAACCCACGACAGGCTCGATCGTCATCGACGGCATCGCCGTGGCCACTGCGAAGGCGAACGGCGGAACGAAGCCCCTCAATCGCAAAAACCGTGCGAGGCTGCGCCGTACGGTCGGCTACGTCATGCAGCATCCGGAACGGCAGCTGTTCGCCGACACCGTGGCCGAAGACGTCGCATACGGGCCTTCCAACCTGGGATTGGATACGTCCGAGGCGATGGAACGCGCCATGCAGGCCATGCGGCTGCTGCATATCGAACATCTGCGAGACCGTTCGCCGTTCGACCTGTCAGGCGGCCAGCAGCGACTGGTGGCGATCGCCGGCGTGATCGCATGCGAGCCGAAAGCGTTGATTCTGGACGAGCCGACCGCAGGTCTTGACGAGGAGGCCGCCGCACGCGTGCACGGGCTCATCCACGAGCTCAAATCACGCGGCGTGACCATACTGCTCATCTCGCATTCGCAGGATGAAGTGGACGAGCTTGCCGACCGTACCATCATGTTGGGCAAGCCGGCGAAACGTGCGGACTCTAAGGAATCCACGGAATCCACAGTGAAAGCCACCTGCGAAGAGGAGCCGGATGCGGAACCATCCGTGGACGCCGCCGGCTCGGACACCGCGACCGTGGGGGAGCGGCGGACCCTGTTGGAACGCCTCGATCCGCGCGTGGGCATGTTGTCCGCATTGGCGCTCATGTTCTCCGCGTTCGCCATCGGCTCATTCTGGCAATTGCTACTTGCCGTGGTGTTCGCCGGCGTGATCGCCGCGGCCGGACGCATCAATGTAGGCCGATTGGCCGCTTCCGTGCGTGTGTTCCTGGCATTGTTCGTTTTCTGCGGCCTGCTGAACATCTTCTTCGTGCGCACCGGCACCACGGTGGCGAGCCTCGGGCCGATTCCCATCACCGATGACGGCATCCGCATCGCCATACTCTACGCATGTCGGTTCGCCGTGGTCATCGTCATCGGAGCGATGTTCCTTGCCTCCACCACACCGACCGCCATGACCGACGCGTTCGAATCGCTGCTGTCACCGTTCGCCAGATTCGGTCTGCACACGCAGGAGACGGCATTGGTGATGAGCCTCGCCCTGCGTTTCCTACCGACGCTTGGTGTGGAAACGAAAGCAATCATCGACGCGCAGTCGGCGCGCGGCGGCAGCGTCGAAACAGGTTCGTTCGTAGTACGCATCAAAGCGATGGTGGCGGTCGTCGTGCCGGTCTTCGCCGCAGCCATCCGCCACGCCGACAACCTGAGCCTCGCCTTGGACGCGCGCTGCTATGAGGAAGGTGCGACGCGCACGCATTGGCGTGTCATGCGCGTCACCGGCATGGACGTGGCCGTGGCGATTGTGATGCTCGTCTATCTCGTCGCACTGGTCGTGCTGGGCGTGCTGTTATGACCGGTGCGTTGCGGGCGGATGGGCAAATACCGTCCTCACGCTAGGCTTGAGCGGGTATTTGTAGATAGGAATGGAACACATATGGCACTTACCAAAAAGCAGGTCAAGCAGCTGCGCGGCCTGGCCACCAAACTCAATCCGCTCATCCAGGTCGGCAAGAACGATCTGAGCGAAAACGCCGTCAAACAGGCGGACGAGACCATCGAGAAGCGCGAGCTCATCAAATGCTCCGTGCTCGACGGTTCCGGTCTGACCGCCAAGGAGGCCGGCGAAGGTCTCGCCGAACAGCTTGGCGCGGAACTCGTGCAGGTCATCGGCAACCGTTTCGTGCTCTACCGTCGTTCCCAGCGTGACGACGTGGAGCACATTCGTCTCGTGCGCGAATAGCGATCCGAACGTTATATGAGAAGCGGCCCGCCCTCCGAAACCAATCGGAAGGCGGGCCGCTTCATATGGAAATAAACAATCGGAAGAGAGCGTGCCGGAGAATCAGCTCTCCTGATCCCATTCGGGCTTCCACGTGTACTGCATGTCGTACGCGCTGGACCAGAACATGTACTCGTTCTCAACGCCGGTCACAAAAATATCGACCAGCTCCTGCTTGCGTTCCTCGCTCACCTCGGCGGCGAGTTTTTCGATATGCTCGATCAGCCAAGCCGAACCCTGCCAGAACTCGTCGGTCTTGTACATGTCCACCCAGCTCTTGTACTGGTTCACATCGAGCGTGTCTGCGAATTCATGGGCAAGACGATATCCGTAATCCGCATACACCCAGGCGCAGGGGAGCACGGCCACGAGAATGTCGAGGATACCCTTGCCATAGGCGATGGAAAGGATGTTCGACGTGTACGCGCGGGCGAACGCCGACTGGCGCACGTTGTTCATCTGCTCGTCGGTGATGCCGTAGCTGGCCAGATACGTGCGGTGCACGGTCGACTCCACATTCAACGCGCCGTTCTGTACGTTGAGCATGAACGCCATGATCTCAGGATCGTCTGTTTTGGCCAGTCCCAAAGCATGCACTCTGGCGTAGTCGTTAAGATAACGGAAATCCTGCAGCAGATAGAACGCGAACTTCTCGCGCGGCAGAGTGCCTTCGCCCAGTTCGCGGATGAACGGCTGCCTGTAGCCTTCCTCCCATACGAGGTCGGCGGCTTTGCGCAGCCGCTGCGCGAATGGGGGAAGATTGGTTCGCGTGACGCCCTTCGAAGCGTCGAACGCGGAATCGGAATTGGTTACGGAAATCACATCAGCCATATGGCCATGCCTCCCTACGCTGGTGTCAACCATCAGGTTCAAAGGGTTCGGACGTCCACGCCCATCTCAATCCGTCATACGGATTCCCCTGCATACGCGGTTCATTATGGCAAACAAGTTCGTGCCGTGCAAGGTTCTGTCCATATTTGTCGCGGATTATGCCCGTGCTCGGCTCCATATCGAACATGGCCGATGTGTGGTTGAGGGCCGGTGCAAGAATGGAACGTATGACTGAAAAGCAAGTTGCGAAGAAGACCATCGAAAAGCTGGCTATCGTCGTGGTGACCTACAAGCGCCAGCAGCTGCTCGCCACCCTGTTCGAATCCATCGAGAAGCTTACCGTCGCCCCGTGGCGCATCATCGTCGTGGACAACGAGCACAGCGACAAGACCCATGGCATGGTCGAAGAATTCAGCGCCAAACTCACCGCGCAGTGGGGCACCACCGTGGCCGACCTGTCCGGCAACGAGAACCGCGTGGTCTACGCGCCGCAGACCGACAATCTCGGTGGTGCGGGCGGTTTCTCCGCAGGCGTGAAGAAGGCGTACGAGCTGGGTGCCGAATGGTTCTGGGTCATGGACGACGACGTCGCCGTCATGCCGGAAGGCATCGAGCGCTTGGCCAAGTGGACCGATCGGCACGACGTGATTCAGGGAAGCCGCTACGACTATGATGGCGGTCCGTTCTACTGGCAGTACGATTTCATCGTCCCGCTCGGCATTCCGAACCCGATCGCACCGGCTGCGTTCGGCCCGGCTGGCTATCGCGTGATGGACACGTTGTGCTTCGAAGGCGGCCTGTTCCGCCGCAACATCGTCGAGAAGATCGGTCTGCCCGACCCGCGTTTCTTCATCTATTGGGACGACACGATGTACGGCTATCGTGCCAGCAAGGTCACCAATCCGATCGTCGTGCCCGACGTGGTGCTGCGCCGTACGCGCGAGATCGGCAATTGGGACATCGCCGGCGTGCGCCAGCTCAACTCCACTTCCGACATGAACCGCTACCACATCATGCGCAACCGCGGCTACATGGCCCGATACTTCATGACGTACGGCGATTACCGTCCGCTGTTGTTCGGCCTGGGCACGGTGCTGACCGCGGTCAAGGAAGTGATTCGACTGACGATGGTGGACCGCGAGCATTTCAAGACCGGCATCGTTCAGATCGCCAAGGGATGGTGGGATTCGCGCAAGCTGCTGCATGATCCGGAATGGCAGCCGATGCCGCCGCTGAAGTAACACCGTGGCCCACGCGTTTCCCAACGCGCGGCGATCACGCGATTGACGATTCGTCCCACGTCGGAGCCTCTACCGACGTGGGACGAATCGTTTGCAAAACAGGCGATGAAATATTTACTCGGTTAAGTATTACAATTTGTGCAATCGTTCTCACCATTTGTGCATGTCGCGCGCGATTTTGGGCATGTTGCGAGTTACCATAATACGTACCGGTTCGAATACACCCATAACATACCTTGATAGAGAGGTTGAAGATGATTGAGACTGCACAGGCATTCGGCGTTGACATTGGTGGCTCCGGCATTAAGGCCGCCCCGGTTAACCTCGAGAAGGGCGAGTTCGCCGAACCGCGTCTGAAGATCCTCACCCCGGAGGTGTCCACTCCGAAGGCCGTCGGCGAAATCGTTCGCCAGCAGCTCGAGCATTTCGAGGTTCCGGAGTCCGCTCCGGTCGGCATCGCCTTCCCGGCTCCGATTCATGTGGGCGAGAAGCTTGGCTACATGGCCAACCTGGACCAGTCCTGGGTCGGCGTGGACGTCACCGAAGTGTTCTCCGAAGCTTGCGGTCGTCCGGTCACCGTGGTGAACGACGCTGACGCCGCCGGTCTTGCCGAGCAGCAGTTCGGCGCCGCGAAGGGCCAGGATGGCCTCGTCATCGCCACCACGCTGGGCACTGGCATCGGCACCGCGCTGATTTTCAACGGCGAGCTCATTCCGAACACCGAGCTCGGCCATCTGGAACTGCTCAAGGGCAAGGGCGACGCGGAGAAGTACGCCGCATCCTCCATCCGCGAGAAGCTCGACATGGGCTACAAGAAGTGGGCGAAGCGCCTGACCAAATACTACTCCCTCATGGAGTTCTACTTCGACCCGCAGCTGTTCGTCGTCGGCGGTGGCGTGTCCCGCGTCTCCGAGAAGTTCCTGCCGTACATCGACATCAAGACCCCGATCGTCGCAGCCAAGCTGCACAACGAGGCCGGCATCATCGGCGCCGCATACTACGCGAGCACCAAGCAGAAGTGATGTGTTGACCGATTAGGTTGTCAAAAGGCCGTCCGACGAATCGGACGGCCTTTTTCGTTGTTCCATGTGCCGCAGATGGAAGACGGCAGTCCATGGAGTAGGGTGGAGAGCATGCGTTTTTCCTCAAGAGTCGACATCAGTGAGCTCAATCCCATCGCCAAGGCGGAAGCCACCGCCAAAACAGCCGGCAGACCGCTCGGCAAGCTCAACGACTCCAATCCGACACGGCACGCGCTGGCTCCGGATCTTGTGCCGGACATCTACTCCGCCGACCCGCGCGGCCAACGCTACGCGCGTGAGGCGCTGGCCGCGTTCCTTGACATGCAGGAAATCGGCCATTGCTCGCCGGACGACCTGTACATCCTCAGTTCAACTTCCGAAGCCTACTCGTGGCTTATCAAACTGCTGTGTGATGCCGGTGACGCCGTGCTCGCACCGAAACCCGGCTATCCGCTCATCGAATCGATCGCACGCCTCGAATGCGTCGACATGATCGAATACCAGCAACGATTCGACGGCTCCTGGTACATCGACGTGGCCGAACTGAAAACCGCGCTGGAAGGCCCGGACGGCAATCGCATCCGCGCGCTGGTGCTCATCAACCCCAACAATCCGACCGGTTCGTACGTCAAACCGTCGGAACGCGAGGCGATCGTCCGCCTGTGCCGGGACCACGACGTGGCCATCATCGCCGACGAAGTGTTCTACGATTACGATTTGGAACCATTCGAAGGCAATACACGACTCGCGGGGGAGCGTGGCGCGCTCACATTCGCGTTGGACGGTTTTTCGAAAATGCTCGCCGCACCGCATGCCAAAGTCGGCTGGATCCAAGTGTCCGGACCGGCAGAAGACGTGACGGAAGCCAAGCGTCGTCTCGACGTGATCGCCGACGACTATCTGCCCATGAGCGAGATCGTCGCAAAACGAATTCCCGCACTGCTTGAAGCGGCGCCATCGCAGACCGCGCGCGTGCAGGAACGTGTGCGCGGCAATCTCAAAGCACTGCATGCCATGCTCGACGTGGACGAGCAAGGTCTCGTCAGCGTATTGCGTGCCGAAGGCGGATGGAACGTACTGCTGCGCGTGCCCAGCGTGCTCGACGAGAACGAGCTGGTGCTGCACATGATCGAACGCCACGGCGTATCCGGACAGCCCGGCTACTTCTTCGACATGACCTCCAACGGCTATCTGGCCATCTCACTACTGCCCGAACCGGACGATTTCCGGCATAACGTGTACGTGGTGATCGACACCGTCAACGAACTGATCGGCTGAACGGACTGCCGAGTCCGAAATCTCTTCTACGCCCTGTCGCCCTTCGCCGCCTCATACTTCGAACGAACCAAATCCGTGTAAAAATCGACCGCCTCACGAGGCGCGCCGTCGAACACCACACGATGGTCGTCGACAACGAGCACGCGGCCGATCGCATATTCCGGACGGACGATCAGATCCGTGTCATGCGTGGCGAACACCACCTGCTTGTCATAGCTGAACAGGGCCTTCGCCACGCGCGCCGACGCCACCTCGTCCAATCCCTTGGTCGGCTCGTCGGCGACGATCGCAGCGGGGGAGAAGCTCAACGCGGCCGCGATCGCCAGCAGATGCCGCTTCTCGCTATCCAAAGCGGAGGCCGGCTCGCGGGCCACGGAAGTCAGATCGAAATGCGCGAACAGATTGCCGATGATCGCCTGACGTTCGCTTTCCGGCACCTTGTGCTTCTTCAACGGCAGGTCGATCGCCTCACGAATCGAAGCCGCCTTGTAGTAGGCGTTCGGAATCTCTTCGCGCCGCACGCGGCCGACCAGATCCTCGACATGCTTCAGATCGCGTTTCACGGCGGGGTCGTATGCGGTACCGTCCGCTTCGATGCGGGCCGTTCCGGACGTGGCGGTCAACGCTCCGTCCAGCAACTTCAGCAGCGTGGTCTTGCCTGCGCCGTTCAAGCCGATTATCGCCACACGCTTGCTGTCAGGTGTGATATCAAGCGTGGTGGCTTCCAAGCCGATATTGCCGTCCTCGTACATGTGGGCGGCCTGGTCGAGATGGAACGTGACGGACGAAGCCGGTGTGGAATGTTTACCGGCGAACAGCGAATCGAAGAAACCCATACCGCCGATTGTAACGAACCGCAGGCGCAACCGCGCGCAGGTTCACCGGCAGTTCATCCGAATCGTCCGTGCCCGCATGCGTGGCGGACGCCTTGTAATCGGCGAACAGGCTGCCGAAATCCAACAGTCGCGTCACACTGCTGGTTTCGGCATCGAGTTTGACGACTTGGTCCTGCACGGCGTTGTCGTCGCGGCCCAGTTCGGTGGTGAGCAGCACGATGTCGCCTTTGGCATCCGACGTGCGGCCTGAGGATGGTTGCGTGGCGGCGAAAGCGGTTTCATGGTCGGCGACCCCCGGAACATAACTCAAAGCAACAATGATGACAATCGTTATGATTGCCGATGAAACTCAGAGCAAACCGGAAAAACTGCTATATGAATCAGGAAAGAAACCTGAATTTTTACTGGATGTAGCTTATGTCGGACGTCAACCCAACATGAACCAGGACTGCACGTCGAGATAGAGGGCGGGATTGTTGCGCAACATCTCATCGTCACGCCCGGGCAGGAACAACGACATCAGCGCGACAACCAGCGTGAACAGCAGCAGCGCGAGGAATCCGGCACGACATACCCAACGCAGACGCGGCTTGCCGCAATCAAGCACGATCAGCAACGAAGGCAACGCGGCCAAGGCAAACAGCCATCCGAAATCGGCGATGTACCGCCATCCCAAACCGGCCATGCGGGAGTCAAACACCACAAGCAGCAATCCCAATGCCAGGCTGGATGTCAACAACAGCCATGTGTTCGTGCGCCCGGCCTTGCGCATACGCCGGTAGAGGAACGGGCAGGCCAGCGCGGCCAACGTCAACGGAGCTATCGTGAATAAGCCGCCAGGCATTGCCTCGGTAAATCCCCAAGTGGGAAGAGGCGCCGGACTGACGGCGAGGAACGGAAACGCATCCGTGAACCGCAACGGCAGGAACAGGTAATATGAGACGGTCAGCGCAAGATTCGACAATGGCTGCCGATAACTGGTCATATCCGTGACCGTCATCTGATATGAGGTGCCGAAGTCGAGCGGTGATCCGAACCGGACCACGTTGTACGCCAGCAGAGGAACGATCACAATCAACGCGGGAAGCAATGCGGCCAACGGCGCGCGCATCAGACGCCAGACCGACATATGGGGAATGGAGGAATCGTTGGAGGCGTGACGGAAAATCGACTGAATCTGCGGCCAGAATATTACGAAAGCCAGCAACGCCACGAGAATGAACTGCGGACGGCACCCCAGATTGGCCGCAATGCACATCGAGCCTGCAGCCAGATGGGGCAACGACAACGACTGCGTGCCATCAACCTCACGAATCCGATTGCCTGACGCCGGCACCCGCTTGGCGGCGCCCAACCACAGCCACAATCCCAACACGCTCAGAAACAGGGAGGCGGCGATCGGCACCGAATAGAAATTCGTCCGATACCACAGATACAAACCATTGGAAGCCAACAGCATGAACACGCACAGCATACTGACCGCAGCCAACGGCGCATTCGGACGAATTCGGGATATCACACGAATCACCAGCAGACATCCGAATACCAGAAAACCAAGCATCAGCAGCGGCACGGCCGCACCGCAGGGCATCATCAGCCCGCCATCGACGAACAACGATGTGACCGCCCGATACGGCAGGAACAACAACAACGCGGGAACCACACCGAAATACGAATACCAGTGCCCCTGATAGAACGCGTAATCCCAATACACTGGGCTTACGCCATCGGCAAGCATCCGCTGCCGGGTGGCCACATCATACGGATCCGCCGCGTCACGCAACGCATCCGGCACATCCAAATCCAACCACGCGTGACCATCAAGCAGCGCCCTTGCCACGTAATCGTACTGGTCGAAATCATACGTGTACGTGCCTTTCGTATGGAAGCTCAACGGAGCCGCCTCCACCAGCTGCCACACCACAACGGCACAAGTGACCACAACAGGCACCGCCAGCAGCGCCCCCAGCCACGCACGCTGCCTCACACTCGTCGTATCCAACGGCATCCGCCACAACCGCGAACCAGGCCTCCACACCAGTACCATCGCCAACACGGCCACCATCACGCCGATACGCAACGGATTCAACGCGAACGGTACACGCACATTCGCACGCACCGCATCAAACGGAATCAGCGAACCCTTCGGCTCGACAATCCGCACGCACACCGAACCACCTGCAGCCGCCGCATGCACATACAGCGAACGTGGCGAAGACACCGACACCGAACTGACCGTACCGGCCCTGCGATTGACATCAGGACGGACACGAACCGTGCGCAACACCTGCTCCGATTGTCTGGCTGCCTTATCCAACGCCTTCGAAGACACCGGATCCATACGAACATATTCCGACGAGCCATCCGCATCGACCTGCATATATGCCTGTGTCGGATCGGTGACCTTCAACAACCCCTCGTCAGTACGTTCGAGCCCAGGGCCCAGCACGTTGTACGCGGCGGCGGAATCACCCGATGCGGCCAAGGAACGCCAAAACGGCATATTGCACAACACGCACTCGACCGCCACCATCACCGCGAAAGCGACTACAATGGCTGCGCACATACGACGACGTGCCTGAAAACGCTGCTTCGAAAAAGTCACGTCATTATTCTAATAGCTTCATGTCGCGTTGGATTGAAAGAATGGCACACATGTCTCACCGCACACCATCAGACCCGGCCAGCCAACCGGAACATAACCGGACCATGCTCGAACGCGTCAGGCAAAATGTGCGGCGACTCGTCAACCAGGCCACGCCGCGCCACATCCACGCCAACCCCTTCGGCAAGGCGCTTGACAAGCCCGACGACATCGTCGACGAACTGACCCGCAACGCCATCCGGCTTAATCCGCTCATCAAACGACACGTCATCGACGGATTCGAAGGCGTGCCCGGAGGATTCCGCCTCGGATGGGCCCAACTGCCGCAGACCCACGGCCATGCCTTCTCCATCGGATTGTTCACCGACAGCGACCACTTCGCCCAAATCGCGCTCGCGGACGGCAAAGCGCGTGTCTTCGCCGGCACCGATCCGGACATGGACACGCAGGAACTCGAACCGCGGTTCGTCTTCGTCAAAGAGGAAACCCTTACGTTGGCGGACGGTCCAAGACTCGGCCATGCGGCCAGCCGCAATCCGAAAACGGTGCGCGCCACGCAAGGCGGCGTCGTGGGACGCATGCCGGGCGGTCGCATGATGTGGCTCGCCTCATGGCTCAAAACCGGCAACCGATACACGCTTGAGCAAATGCGCGCCAACCTGCCAGCGAATATGCGGTTCGACCTCGAATACCGGGACGCCATCACCATCGCCTTCTTCGCCGCCTACATGCTTCCACAGATGAACGGCCTGCTCGTCGGCTTCGGTTCCGGCAACATTTTCCGCAGGCTCAACCGCGAAGCGCCCATAGGCGCCATCCGACGGTCCATCAGAGACACCATGAGCGCCCGGTCGCATGGCATGCGCGCCTCCGGCCTGGAAGACTACTTCGCCGATCTGATGCGCGAAGCCCACGCGCTCGATACCGATCAAGGGCTCGAAGCTGTGCACGGAGCGGAACCGCTGCGCCTGTACACATCCAGCTATTCCGGATGCTACTTCTTCGCATGGGATTCCTCCCTGCCGTTCTCGGCAGTGCTGTGCGCCCTCAACATCGAGGGCAACCTCAACCGCTTCGCCGCCGTCAGCTCATGGCTGGAACGTAACGCACGCATCGGCGCTCTCCCCACGGAGGACACGGTGACGCGTGCCGAAGCCGCGCAGATCGACTTCGCCCTGCTGGAGAATCCGGCGCTGATCGCGTTGAAACCGGACGACCGGTTCGGCGCGATCCTCGACCCGAACCGGGAAGACGGCATCCAGGCCGCCAGCCGACTGGCGGATATCGCGGCCGACTTCCGGCGTGAAGTCGCCGAATCAACCAAGGACAACGTGTTGGAAGGCGATTTCGGCGCCGACGGAGGTTCCGAATGGGTGTACCGGCAGACCATGTCCCGTCTGCTGCGCAGCCTGCGTCTGCCATACCGTTTCGACGTTGACTTCCGGTGCGACCTCAGCGACGGCGAAGTCGCAATCGGCTTCACTTCTGCTGGAGTGTCCATGATGCCGTTCACCCGATACGACGTATCGCGCCGCGCGTGGATCGACCTGACCGACGTCGAACGCACGCGTATGAGCGTCGATTACAATCTGCGCGTCGGACTCATGATGGCCGCGCTGAGCTTCGGAGCCGATCCGAATGTCAAACGCGTGTCGATGCACATCGATTCGATTGGTCTGGAAGAGGCCGTAGCCGAACAGGATTCCGCCATCAGCGAGTTGATGAGCGAGGCGTTAAGCGCCTTCGAACGCATCCGTACCGGAGACATGAGGCCATCCGGATCCAAAGCCGCTCCAAAGGACGGCGACTACCATGGCGATCCGGCTCGGCCCGTCACTCCGAGAACCACCGATATCTCATCCGAATCAATCGATTCCGACGATTCGGATGGCTCGGATAGCGTTGGCACTGGAGACGATACGGTGGACGGCCAGTTCGAAGACCTGATGAAAGACATCGACTTCGACGAAATGGCGTTCGCGGTACCGGACGGACGCGCCGATGATGACGACGCCTCCATGCGGGACGACGCCAGCGACAAAACGGAGTACGACACCTACCTCGATGATGATGCCGACGATCCGATGGCGCAGCTGCGCAAAAACCCGACCGTACGCAACTTGGTGACCGTCACCTTCGCCCGCGACGAGTTCCTGAAGCGGCTCGACACTGACGGATTGGCCCATCCAACCGCCACATACCGCATGTTCGACGCCGAAATGGACGTGGACGGCAAAGGCGCGCTCAAACCCATCGATGCGGCCTTCGACCTTCGTGACAGCCGATTCTCACCGGCGGGAAGCCAAGAAGAACCCGAACTGTCCGACATTCGTTTTGATGACGGCACGGCGCAGTTGTTCGGCTGTGAGAACATGATGGGCCTGTCCATCCAGCGTGTCGACCTGTTGCAGCGCGCCGTGGGGGAGTTCCATCGTCTTGCGCAAAGCGACGGACTCGAATCGGTGGCCAAAGCCAAACAGGCCATGGACATCATCAATTCCATATCCGATCCGGAATTGACCGAATTGGCACCGCAGGTCACCAGCGCGCTGATCGACGGCGAAGACACGCCCGACTTCTCATTCGAACTGGCGCAATCCCTCGATGACGAACGTCTGAAGGCACGAGACATGCTGTTCTCCGGAGACGTCGAGCGGGCCATCGAATCCGCCCAGTCCACACTCGAACGCATGGACCGGATCTTCGCTGAAAATCCGGGCGTGCCGCGGTACTTCAATTCATATGCGGAACGCGTCATCTACAACCGCATGTTCGCCACCGAAGGCGAAAGAACGGTGCTCATTCCCGACAACCTGTTCTACATGCATATGGAGCTTGCCGACCTGCTCGCCCAAGTCAAAGGCGTCGATGCCGCGCTGCCGCATCTGAACGCCATGGTGCGTTACGCCCCCGCATACCCGCTGTCGCACCTCAAGCTCGCCGTGCAGCTGGGGCGTGCCGAGGACTGGGATCCGGCACGTGCGGCATGCCTCAACGCGCTGAACGTCGCGCTTGACCGGGAAGACGCCTCATTCGCCTACTATCGCCTCGCCTATGCGGAATGGATGTGCGACCACTTCGACCTTGCCGCCGCCTCATACATCATGAGCGAGGAGATCGCCCCCGGACGTATCGCCATGCTCGAAAGCGAACTGCAGGAACTGATCGGAAGAGCGCAATCGCAGTGCATTCCGGTGCCGACCAACGTGCAGGAAGCCATCCACGTGCTCGACGACGCCGGACTGCCGGTATGGCCGAACACGCCGGTCGCGCCCCTGATGCACCAAGCGGCCCGCGTCTGCGTGGACAAAGGCATGTTCGTGCCCGCACGCACCCTGTCGGTGGCCGCGATGCGCATGGATTACGAAGACCATGACGGTGCCGACGTGGTGCAGGTGCAGTTCCTGCGCTCTCTGAACAACTAACAAAACGGTCGAACATTTGTGCGATAATCGGTGCTGGCGTGGACATCCGCGCGGCATGGCGGAAATGATGGGAAAGCGGTGACAATGACGAATCGTGATGATTCCGAACAGTTGGCATGGGATTTCGACGCGCCGGAGAGCGACGGTAGTTCCGCGGCCGTCGTGGCCGATGAGGGGCTGGCTTCGCTGACTCCGGGCAGCGAACGTTGGATTGCCGCGTTGCAGCCGACCGATGCCGACGCCATGCGCCTCGACAAGGTTGATGTGGCTTCGATGAGCGCCGAAGCCGCGGCCAGGCTGTGGGCGCGCGTGGCCGCATGGGTGGAATCAGACCAGATCGCATACTATATCGACGATGCCCCCGTCTCATCCGACGCGGCATATGACGCAAGATTGCGCTGCCTGCAATCGCTTGAGGCGCAGTTCCCATCACTTGACTCACCGCAGTCACCGACCCATCGTGTGGGCGGCACGTTCTCCAACGACTTCGCTTCCGTACGTCATCCATCGCGCATGATGAGCCTCGATGACGTGTTCTCCATCGAGGAGCTGCGCGAATGGTACGACGGCGTGCTCAGGGGATTGGATTGGCCCGAATCGAAGCCACTGCCCATGACCTGCGAGGTGAAAATCGACGGTCTTGCGCTGAACCTCATCTACCGCAACGGCGTGCTTGAACAGGGTCTGACCAGAGGCGATGGCGTGACCGGCGAGGACATCACTCTCAACGTGCGCACCATCTCCACCATTCCGCAGAACCTTGCCGGACCGGAGGAAGACATTCCCGAATTCGTGGAGATCCGCGGCGAAGTGTTCATGCGATGGGACGATTTCAACAAGCTGAACGCCGAGAACGAGGACGCCGGTCGCGCGCCATTCGCCAATCCCCGCAACGCGGCCGCAGGTAGCCTGAGACAGAAGGATCCGCGTATCACCGCAACCCGTCGCCTGAGCTTCTACGCGCACGGCATCGGATCGCTGCGTTGGGGTGCGGGGCACGCCGGCAACGGCCATGATGTGGTCAACGACCAATCCGAAGCCTACGAATTGTATAAGAAATGGGGTGTGCCCGTCTCTCCGCACAACCGTGAGGTCACGTCGTTCAAGGAAATCCTCGACATGATCGACTATTACGGCGAACACCGAGGCGACATCGAACACGCGCTTGACGGCATCGTCGTGAAGGTCGACGATTTGGGATTGCAGCGTTCCCTTGGTGCCACATCGCGTGCGCCGCGCTGGGCCATCGCCTACAAATATCCACCGGAAGAAGTCAATACCGAGCTGCTTGACATCACTGTGCAGGTGGGGCGCACCGGACGTGTGACTCCGGTGGCGGTGTTGAAACCCGTGTACGTGGCCGGTTCCACAGTATCCCGTACCACGCTGCACAACCCCTTTGAAGTGGAACGCAAAGGCGTGCTCATCGGCGACACCGTGGTGGTGCGCAAGGCGGGAGACGTGATTCCCGAGCTCGTCGGTCCGGTGCTGGAGCGACGCAAGGGACGTGAGGGCCAGATCCGCCGGTTCGTGATGCCCACGCGTTGCCCGAGCTGCGGCGCGGAACTCGCTCCCGCCAAAGATGGAGACAAAGATATACGCTGCCCGAACGTGGAATCCTGCCCGGCGCAGCTGACCGAGCGGATCATCAATCTGGCGTCCCGTAAGGCGTTCGATATCGAACATCTGGGCGACCAATCAGCCATTGCGCTGACGAATCCCGAAGAGGACAGGCCCGATTCCATCGACACGTATGCGCCGAACATCACCGAAATCGTGGTGAAACCCGGTGAGGAGCCTGAACCGTACGAGCCGGTGGCAGGACTGGAACTGCCGCCCATGCAGACACCTGTGCTGTCCAGCGAGGCCGGGCTGTTCTCGTTGACGTCCGCAGACCTCAAGGATGTGCGCGTCTGGCGCGAGGCCCCAATCATCGAAATCCACGAGACCGTCGGGTCAAACGGCAAGATCAAGAAAGTGCGCAAACGTGTGGGCGGATCCGGATTATGGCATCAGGTGCCCGCATTCTGGACCGCGCCTACCGCCGCCCGCAAACGCAAGGAAGCCGACATCGACGAGACCGCGGAATATCCGCAATACGTGGTGCCGGATGACGCCGTGGTGATCCGCGAGGAAATCAAGGTATCCCGTGGAGGCACGTCCAGCGTGCAGCCGGTGTACATTCGTCCGGCGGAAAACACCCGCAAGATGCTCGACGAAATGGACAAAGCCCGCCATGCCGACCTGTGGCGCGTTCTGGTGGCCCTGTCCATCCGCAGGCTCGGACCGCCCACCGCACGCACCATCGCCAGCGCGTTCGGTACGTTGGATGCCATCGAACATGCCAGCGTGGACGAATTGTCCCAAATCGACGGTATTGGTCCGGAAATTGCGGAATCCGTAGTCACATGGTTCACCGCGGCCCGTGAGCCGGGCAATTGGCGCGGTGCCGTGCTTGACGCATGGAAGGCCGCCGGCGTAGGAGTCGGACAAGCCCAAGCCAGCGGACTACCACAGACATTGGCAGGCAAAACGGTCGTGGTCACCGGCTCGTTGGAAGGATTCTCCCGCGATTCCGCCAAAGAGGCCATCGTTCTGCGCGGAGGCAAAGCCGCAGGATCCGTCAGCAAGAAAACCGATTGGGTCGTCGTAGGCGAGAATGCCGGCTCAAAAGCCGCAAAAGCCGAGGAACTGGGCATCCCCATGCTCAACGAAGACCAATTCAAACAGCTGCTCGACACAGGAACAGTTGAATAATCGCCACACCATCTGGCAAGCCGTGCCGCGAACCGCTACTGTGGTACGCGGCATAAGGAGGAAGCATGAGCGACGAGCACACCATCGAAGCGCGCATCTACGAACGGCTAAGCAAAGTGATTGACCCCGAACTGGGCAGGTCCGTCACCGACTTGGGCATGATCGCAGCCATTGACGCCACGCCAGTGGCAGGCGAAACCAACACGTACGACGTACGGGTGCGGGTCGAACTGACCGTGGAAGGCTGTCCGCTGTCGCAGACCATCACCAACCAGATCAACGGCGCGGTCGCCTCCTATCCTGATGCCACGTTGATTCCCAGCATCGAAGTCGGCTCCATGAGCCAAGACAAACTCACCCAGCTGGTGGCCGGCCTCAAAGCGGAACGTAAACAGAACCCGTTCAACAAACCCGGCATCAAAACCCGCATCTTCGCCATCGCCTCCGGCAAAGGCGGCGTGGGCAAATCGTCTGTCACCGCCAATCTGGCAGCCACATTCGCGGCGCTCGGCTACGATACCGCCGCCATCGACGCCGACATCTACGGTTTCTCGCTGCCTAGGCTATTCGGCGTGCAATCACAGCCCACGAACCTCAACGGCATGCTCATGCCCGTCACCGCATGGGGTGTGAAACTGATCTCCATCGGCATGTTCGCCGGCGCGGACAGAGCCATCCTATGGCGTGGTCCAAGACTGCAACGCTCCTTGGAACAATTCCTATCCGACGTATGGTGGGGCGAGCCGGACGTATTGCTGCTCGACCTGGCGCCCGGCACCGGCGACATGGCGATTTCCGTGGCACAGGCACTGCCGAACGCCGAACTGGTGGTGGTCACCACACCGCAGCCATCCGCCTCCGACATCGCGGTACGATCCGGCCTGGTGGCATTGCAGGTGCCGATGAAAGTTCGCGGCGTCGTGGAGAACATGAGCTACTACGAGCACAAAGGCGAGAAGCTACGTATCTTCGGCGAAGGTGGCGGCGCACGCGTATCCGAACAGCTGACCCACAGCCTCGGCTATGAAGTGCCACTGCTCGCACAACTCCCATTGGAGCCTGAACTGCGCGAAACCGGCGAAGCAGGCCGGCCCGCAGTCCTGACCAAAGAGGGCGCGTTGCGGTCGGACGGTATCGGAGAAACATTCAAGAATTTTGCCGAATCGCTGATGAGACTGCCTCAATAAAATCACCATACGGTTGGAGCGTTCCTCCAAAACAACACATCGGAATGCGACTCAGCCACGGAATACGGAATCCGTTATGAGACAAAACCGACGTAAATCGTGGGTCCTGTGTAATATCAGGCGCAGACACGGGGGCCGAATGGCTGAGAGGAAGCAACCGCTTCAACCGTATGAACGTATACCGGGTAATGCCGGCGCACGGACGTCTCTCTATTTCCCGTGCCTTGACGAAAAGAGAAAGGCACATATCCCATGACTGAAGAAAACCAGTCTTCCGCAGTTCGCAAACACAACAACAAGTGGCGCGTGGTCGATATCGTCGTCGCAGCCATCATCGCCGTCGCATCCGGCGTGATCTTCTGGGGCTGGGACATCGTCTGCACCGCGCCGCTGGCCCTCTTCGAGGCGGTGACTCCAGGCTTCGAAGGCCTGCTTAACGCTTTCTGGCTGTTCGCAGGCCCTCTGGCCGCCATCATCGTGCGCAAGCCTGGAGCCGCACTGTTCGCGGAAACCCTCGCGGCCGCGCTCGAACTCACCATGGGCAACCAGTGGGGCGTCGGCGGCTCGCTGATCGTCGGCATCGTGCAGGGCCTCGGCGCCGAAATCGGTCTTGCCATCTTCGCCTATAAGAAGTGGGACCTGCTGTCCACCACGATCTCCGGCGCACTTGCAGGCGTCGGCTGCGGCCTGTACTACTGGCTTACCAATCCGGCTTGGAGCGCGCTACGCGTCAGCATCTACCTGATCGCCTCCGCCATTTCCGGCGCGGTGCTCGCCGGCGCGGTGATGTACCTCCTGCAGGTGGCCATCGCCAAGACCGGCGTGCTCGACCGCTTCGAATCCGGTCGTACGCAGGAACTGGTCTGATTGTCCGATGCAAGCAAATCCCGCATCACATCAAGGTGGTGCGGGATTTTCTTGTGATGGCGCATCGCATGACAACGGCATACGAAACAACAGCATGACAATCAGAAGAAAGAACGACGAATGACCACTGACGTTCAGAACACAACAGCGGCCGGCGTGACCGCACATGATTGGGGATGGAGACACGCCTCACGTAAGGATTTCGCGCTACGACACGTCGACTTCGACATCAAACCGGGGGAGCGGGTACTGTTGCTTGGCGCTTCCGGCGCAGGCAAATCAACCCTGATGTCCGGTTTGGCTGGCGTGCTCGGTGGAGATGACGAAGGCGAGCAGGAAGGCGAGCTGCTCATCGACGGCGTCGACGCCAGACAAGCGCGCGGACGTTGCGGGCTGGTGCTTCAGGACCCGGACTCGCAGACGATTCTCGAACGTGCCGGAGACGACACCGCATTCGGCTGCGAGAACCTGAACCTGCCGAAAGATGAAATCTGGAACCGGGCACGAGCCGCCCTTGACATCGTCGGGCTCGACTACATGGCGTTCGACCGCTCCACACGAGGACTTTCCGGCGGGCAACGTCAGCGCCTCGCCTTGGCGGGCGTGCTGGCCATGCACCCTGGCCTGCTGCTGCTTGACGAACCGACCGCCAACCTTGACCCGGACGGTGTCAAGGAAGTGCACGACGCTGTCCGCCACGTCCTCGAACAAACCCATGAGACGCTGGTTGTGGTGGAACATCATATCGACGTGTGGCTCGACCTGGTCGACCGCGTCATCGTGCTGGGCAAACCCGAAGCCGATTCGAACGTCGGCGGCGTAATCGCCGACGGCACTCCAGACGAAGTGTTCGGCCACATGGGTCAGGTGCTTGCCGACGGCGGTGCGTGGGTGCCGGGCCGCACCATCGAAAGCCACGCGCCCAAACCGGAACAAATCCGGCAACCGCAGGATGTCGTGCTTTACACGCGGGATCTGAGCTTCGGCTATGATTTCCCGCTCGGCGAGCATATCGACCTCGAATTCCATTCCGGTGAGGTGACCGCGTTGACCGGCAGAAACGGCGTGGGCAAATCCACACTTGGACTCACTCTCGCAGGACTGCTCAAACCGATGGCAGGACGTGTATGCATGGCGGACGATCTGGTACCTCCCCATCGCGAAAACAATGTGATCACATGGAAAAGCCGCGACTTGCTGGGACGTATCGGCATGGTGTTCCAAGAGCCGGAACACCAGTTCGCCGCATCCACCGTGCGAGACGAGGTGGCCATCGGCCCCAAATCCATGGGCAAAACCGACGAGGAGGCGTATTCCATCGCCGACAGGCTGTTGGAACGCCTGAATCTTTCCCGCTTCGCCAAAGCGAATCCATTCACCCTATCGGGCGGTGAGAAAAGAAGACTGTCCGTGGCGTCCATGCTGGCTGCCGCGCCAAAAGTGCTGGTCATGGACGAGCCGACATTCGGACAGGATTTCACCACGTGGACCAGCATGGTCCAATTGATCGCCGGTGCGCGCGACCAAGGTTGCGCGGTCATCATGATTACGCACGATGAGCCGCTCATCGAAGCGCTGGGCGCACGCCGTATTTTGGTCAGAGAGGGGGAGTGACATGCTCGAAACCAACAAAAACAGTGGGCGCGACGGCAATGAAAAGCTCGAAACCATTACCGTGGTGCCACACAAGGAACGTCGTAACGAAACGAAGCCGGCGTCACCGTCATGGTTCGTGGCGAAAATCAACCCGGTAAGCCGTTTCATCGGTGCGTTGATCCTGTGCATTCCGATGTTCTTCACCCTCGATGTCGTTTCGGCATCCGTGGCGTTTGGTTTGGAAATGCTATTGTTATGGATCGGCGGAGTGGCTCCCTGGACGGTCTTGCGCAAGACATGGCCGGTATGGATAGCGGCCACAGGCAGCTTCGTTTCCGTGGCGTTGTACGGCAAGACATCCGGCACGGTGCTGGCCAATCTGGGCGGCATCATCGTCATCTCCCAAGGATCGCTCTATCTGGCGTTGGCCACATTCCTACGTGTCGCCGCAATCGCCGTGCCGGGGGTGATTCTGGCTTTGGGACTCGACCCGACCGATCTGGCCGACGGACTCGTGCAGATTCTGCGCCTGCCGCAACGTTTCGTATACGGCGGCCTTGCCGGCATGCGCATGTTCACGCTGCTGCAGGACGATTGGCGTGCACTCGGCCAGTCACGCCGCTCGCGTGGCCTCGGCGACGGCAGCACCATCAAACGCGTCTTCTCGCAAGCATTCAGCCTGCTCGTCGTATCCATCCGACGTGGAACGAAGCTCGCCACCGCCATGGAAGCGCGCGGATTCGGATCCGACGCGCCACGAAGCCAAGCGCGCGAATCGAAACTGCATGCGGTCGACTGGCTGTTCTACGCCATCTGCATCGCGGTGCCGGCAATCGCGTTGGCCACCGCATACTACACCGGCTACTGGCATTGGGCGTTCAGCAACGTGTCCAACTAATGGATGATGATTCCCCAATCGGCAGCTAAATGAAAAAGCTCTCTGTCATACGTTCCAATCGGAATCGTATGACAGAGAGCTTTATCCTATTTCGGCAAGCCTTACACGGCTTCTTACTTGGCGAGCTTATCCAGCAGCAACGCTTCGGTGATGACGTTGTTCTTCAACGCCGGCAGACTGATGGACTCGTTCGGGCTATGCGCGTTGGCCTTCGGATCCTCCGGACCGGTGACCAGCACCTGCGCCTTCGGGAAGATGCGCTGCAATTCCGGAATGAACGGGATGGAACCACCCTCGCCCTTGTTGACCGGAGCCACACCGAACGCTTCCTCCATGGCGTCCATGGCGTCCTTGGTGGCCTCAGCGTTCGGATCCATGGCCCAGCCCATGCCGTTGTCGAGCTTGTCGACCCACACTTCGGCACCGAACGGCGCATGCTCCACCATGAACTTGGCCAACGCCTCCTGGGCCTCTTCCGGGCGCTGGTTCGGCGCGGTGCGCAAGCTCAGACGGAACGTGGTTTCAGGAGAGATGACGTTGAAGGATTCTTCCACCGGATGCGCGTCGAACCCGATGACGGTGACGCTGGGCTTCGTCCACAGACGCGCGGCGAGCGAACCGGTGCCGGCAAGACGATACGATTCGACGATGCCCGCGTCGGCACGCACAGTCGCCTCGTCCATATCACGCTGCAGGCCGCCAACCGGTTCCTCGGACGCAACGCCCGGCACGGCCAAATCGCCATTGGCGTCGTACATGGAGGAAATCAACATCGCAGCCAGCGTGTTCGCGTCAAGAATCGGGCCGCCATACTGGCCGGAATGCACCGGATGTTCCAACGCCTTGATGTGCACATCAATATCGGTGTTGCCACGCAGCGACGTGGTCAGCGACGGAATCTCAGCGGACCAGTTGCCCGAATCGGCCACAATGATCACATCGGAAGCGAACTCGTCCCGGTGCTCTTCGATGAACGGAATGAAGCTCGGAGAACCCATCTCCTCCTCACCTTCGATGAACACCTTGATGTTCACCTTCAAATCATCGCCCAACGCCTTCAGCGCGCCGGAATGGATGGCGATTCCGCCACCATCATCCGCGGCTCCGCGACCATACAGGCGCGTGTCGATTTCAGTGCCGACGAACGGGTCGGTGTTCCATACGCTCGGATCCGGCACCGGCTGCACGTCATGGTGCGCGTACAGCAGCACCGTCGGCGCATCCTCGCTGACGTTTTTGGAACCGATGACCTCCCAAGCGCCCGGCGTGCCGTCGGGGTTGTGCGACTGCACCACCTTCGTATCGACGCCGACCTCGCGCAGCAGGTCCGCCACGAATTGCGCGGAACGCTTCATATGATCGGCGGTGATGCCCTTCGCGGAAATCGACTGCAACGCGATCTTCTGGTTCAACACGTCGACGATGCGGTTGAAATCCGACTCGACGCGCGTGCGGATCTCTTCGGGTCCTAAAGCTGTCATAATCCTTGATGCTCCCTATATATGCGTGTGTATTACGCGGATTGAATATCGTGTGACGAATGTCCATTGTATCCGTTCTTTGCAGACCGTCCGACCGCAGCTTGAATCGCAGCTTGAATCGCAGCTTGAACCGCAACGCAGACGGCACCGCGGGCGGCATCGAGCGTCGATACGTCACCTTACGCTCTATAGGCATGAGTTTGTTTACCAAGAAGGAAGAGCCGGCGCAGGAGAACGTCGAGAGCAAGGCTGCACAGCCGACCTCCGGCAAGGGCCGTCCGACCCCGAAGCGCAAGGACGCCCAGGCGCAGAATCTCCGTCCGCTGGTCCCCAAGGATCGCAACGCCAGCCGTAAGGCGGCCAAGGCCCGCATCCGCGAACGTGAGAACGCCGAATACGATGCCATGCAAAGTGGCGACATCAACCACATGCCGAAGTCGGAACGTCTGCCGTGGCGCATCTACATCCGTGACTACGTCGATGCCCGCTTCAATCTGGGCGAGTTCTTCATCCCGGTCGCGTTCATAATCCTGATCGGATCCATGGTCGTCACCTACAAGTGGCCTGCATTGGCGTTGCCGCTCATGCTGATCATGTATGTCTACTTGTTCGCCGTGATTATCGACGTGGCGGTCATGTGGCACAAGCTCAAGAAGAAGCTCATCGAGAAATTCGGTGAGCAGTCCGTGGCCAAGGGCATGCGTTCCGGTTCCTATGCGTGGAGCCGTGCCCTCCAGATTCGCCGTTGGAGGCTTCCGAAGCCTCGTTACCCGAAGCGTGGACACTGGCCGGAGTGATCGGTATCGAGAACCGCCGGTGATTTTTCAAGCCGTCAGCGAACAACTGACGGCTTTTCCATTACCATGGAAAACGATTGCTCGCATCGAACAAAAGCTCACTTCACGTGCGTGCAAACGAATCAATGAGGAACGAATTGGGATTCAATATGGTTCAACAGCATTTCGACATCGCTATCATCGGAGCCGGCCCCGGCGGTTACTCTACGGCACTGCGTGCCGCGGAACTCGGCAAATCGGTGGCGTTGATCGAACGTGACGGTACGCTCGGTGGCACATGCCTCAACCGCGGATGCATCCCATCGAAGGCATTGTTGACTGCCGTGCATAGCGTCGAAACCATCCATAACGCCGAACGCATGGGCATCAACGCCACGCTGCAGAGCATCGATTTCGGCAGATTACGTGATTTCCGCGTCTCCACCGTGGAAACGATGACGAAAGGGCTGACGGGCCTGCTGGCGCATCGCGGCGTCACCGTATTCCGCGGTTGCGCGGCATTGCAGAACGCGCATACAGTACGTGTCACGCCGGCTGAGGGGGAGACGCAGGTATCGCGGTCCGTGGAAGCCGGCGTGTTCGAACCGGTTGAAACGGAACTTGCGATTGATGCCGACGACGTCGTGTTGGCAACCGGATCGCGTCCGCTTGCGTTGCCTGGAAATCCGTTCGCCGGCGCGCTGATCGATTCCACCCAGGCGTTGGAGCTGAATACCTTGCCCTCCAGCGCGGTGATTATCGGTGCGGGTGCGGTGGCATTGGAATTCGCGTCGCTGTGGAATGCCGCCGGTTGCGAAGTGACACTGCTGATTCGTAAGGACCGCGTGCTGTCCACATGGGAACGCCGTGCTTCGATGACGCTGACACGTGAGCTGAAACGCAGGGGAGTGAACGTGATTGCACGCACCGCGGTGGACCGTGTCGACACTGGCGCGAACCTAGGGGCCACTGTGCACTATCGGCAGGGCGATTCCGATGAGGACCGCACCGCTTACGGCGAAGTGGTGCTTGCCGCCATCGGACGTGTGCCCAATACCGACGCCGACTGGTTCCGCTCCAGCGGCCTGAAGCTCGACGAACGAGGATACGTGACCGTCGACGGATACGGACGGACGAACCTTGATGGCGTGTGGGCGCTGGGAGACATCACTCCAGGTCATGCGCTGGCCCACCGCGCCTTTGAACAAGGCATCACCATCGCTGAGAAAATCGCCGGAGCCGATCCAAAACCCGTGCTTGACGACACCGTGCCACAGGTGGTGTTCTCTTTCCCCGAAGCAGCAAGCGTCGGATTGACGCTCGACCAGGCAAAAGCGCGCGAAGACGTGGTCGAGCCGAAGGAGACGGCATACCCGATGCTGTCCAACGCGCGCATGCTGATGAGCGGGGAAGGCGGATCGATGACCGTCGTCAGCGGTGCGTTTGCGAACAATCCTGATATGCAGGTGGTGTTGGGCGTGCACATCGTCAGCCCAATCGCCAGTGATTTGATAGCGGAAGCCGAACAGTTGGTCGGCAACCGTGTCCCGCTTGCCGATGCGGCACGGCTCATCCACCCGCATCCCACGTTCAGCGAGACGCTCGGTGAGGCGTTGCTGAAAGCGGACGGACGCCCGCTGCATACGAGATAGGCGGAGTAGAATAGCGCAGTCGCACCATAAATGGCATGGTTCCTGATAAACTATCGTCCCAGTGTGTGTAACCGAACCGTCAAGCGAGGAAGTCGATGGCAGATAAAGCAGAGAAAAAGAAGCAGAAGAAGCAAGGCACCATCAGCCAGATCATCCAGATCTTCAAATACACCCAAGCTGAGGATAAGGCGCTTCCGTGGCTGTGCGGTGGCGTGTTCGTGGCACCGATTATCGTGTTCGTCGTACTGGGCGTCATATTCAAGTGGCATGTGTTCAGCTGGATCCTGTTCATGATTCTTGCCGTCATGCTGGGCGTGCTGTTCGCCACCATGATGCTCACCAAGCGTGCCGACAAGGTCGGCTACGCCAAGATCGAAGGTCGTCCCGGTGCCGCAGTAAGCGTGCTCGGCAACATCAGCAAGGCCGGCTTCAACTTCCCCCAGGAACCGGTGTGGATTGACCCGAAGACCAAGGACGCCATCTGGCGCGGTACCGGTTACAACGGCATCTATCTGCTGGGCGAAGGCGATTACAATCGCGTCAAGCGAGCCATGGATCGTCAGGAGCAGCGCATCAAGGGCGTGACCGCCGGCTCTGAAATCCCGGTCTACCGTATGTACGTCGGCACCGGCGCAAACCAGACCCGCCTCAAGGACGTGCGCAAGACGCTGCTCAAGTTCAAGAGCTACCAGCCGACCCATCACAAGAACAAGCTGATGGCCGCCATCCATCCGAGGACTCGTTTCGTGCTCACCAAGACCGAGCTCACGGTGCTCAACGAGCGTCTGCGTACCCTGCAGCTGAAGAACGGCATGAGCGTGCCGAAGGGCGTCGACCCGATGCATCCGCAGCGCGTGAGCCGTCGCGCCATGCGCGGCCGCTGACGGTGGAATCGCATTATTCCGTTGAAAAAGCTCCAATCGCGTCGTGCGATTGGAGCTTTTCCTATATTCGAAGCCATACGTGTCCATTAATTGACACGCCGCTGAAGGGCGTGACGCGACCGTTCGTAACACTTGAATCCCCATTTTTCGCGAAATCGCACTTCGAATATGTCATTACGAAACATTCTCGTAACCCAAATGGCGAGTGAGCGAAACTCGCGACCATAGACTAATAGCCTGTAAGTAACTTATTCGAAAGGAGCGGTCCCGTGACTGCACTTGAAACCAAGGCTGATGCTGAGGCCCTTATCAACAAGGAAGGCATTGAGTATGTCTCCGTTCGCTTCACCGATCTGATCGGTGTTCAGCAGCACTTCACCGTGCCGGCAAGCGAATTCCTGAAGGACGCCTTCACCGACGGCATGCCGTTCGATGGCTCCTCCGTGGAAGGCTTCCAGGCCATCAACGAGTCCGATATGAAGCTGGTGCCGGACGTTTCCACCGCATTCATCGATCCGTTCCGCAAGCACAAGACCCTCGACGTGGCATTCTCCATCGTCGACCCGCTGACCGACGAGCCGTACTCCCGCGACCCGCGTCAGGTTGCCGGCAAGGCCGAGGCTTACCTGAAGTCCACCGGCATCGCCGATACCGCTTCCTTCGCTCCGGAAGCCGAGTTCTTCATCTTCGACAAGGTGCGTTTCGAGAACAGCATGCAGCGCTCCTTCTACGAGGTGGACTCCATCGAGGCTCCGTGGAACTCCGGCATTGACACCGAAGATGACGGCACCCCGAACATCGCCTTCAAGAACCGCGTCAAGAAGGGCTACTTCCCGGTTCCGCCGATTGACCACACCCAGGACCTGCGCGACGACATGGTCGCCAACCTGCAGAAGGTCGGCCTGATTCTCGAGCGTTCCCACCACGAGGTGGCAGGCGCTGGCCAGCAGGAGATCAACTACCGCTTCAACTCCCTGCAGCATGCAGGCGATGACCTGATGAAGTACAAGTACGTCGTCCACGAGACCGCTGCCCTCGCTGGCAAGGCCGCTACCTTCATGCCGAAGCCGATTGCAGGCGACAACGGCACTGGTATGCACTGCCACCAGTCCCTGTGGAAGGACGGCAAGCCGCTGTTCTACGATGAGAAGAACTACGGTGGTCTGTCCGACCTCGCCCGCTGGTACATCGGCGGCCTGATCAAGCACTCCTCCTCCGTGCTTGCCTTCACCAACCCGTCCCTGAACTCTTACCACCGTCTGGTCCCGGGCTTCGAGGCTCCGGTCAACCTGGTGTACTCCGCTCGTAACCGTTCCGCCGCCATCCGTATTCCGCTGGCCGGCACCTCCCCGGCTGCGAAGCGTATCGAGTTCCGCGCTCCGGATCCGTCCTGCAACCCGTTCCTCGCCTTCTCCGCACAGCTGATGGCAGGCTTGGACGGCATCCTGAACCACATCGAGCCTCCGGCACCGGTCGACAAGGATCTGTACGAACTGCCGCCGGAAGAGCATGCTGGCATCAAGCAGGTTCCGAGCTCCCTGGCTGAGGCCATGGACGCACTTGAGGAAGATCACGACTTCCTCACCGCAGGCGACGTCTTCACCGACGACCTGATTGACACCTGGATCAGCATCAAGCGTGGCGAGATTGACCAGGCTCGTCTGGCCCCGACCCCGCTGGAGTACGAGCTGTACTTCCACATCTGACGGGCATAACCCCTGAGCCCTACTGGCGACTGGGTTTTTACCCTGTCAGTATAGCTCAGGTCTAGTTATGGTCTAGTTGTATTCCGAAAACACGACCCCCGCACGACTCGCAAGAGCCATGCGGGGGTCGTGTCTTTTCCGTTTACCGCTGCCGTTCGGACAGGCCGGCGATCCAGTCATCCAGGTCGCGCCGCCGGATACGCTCGGTCGACGAATGCACCGGGCGATGAGGTTGTCGTGCTTGATGGCCGTACGCACTGCTTTCCCGGGTGATCCGGCGTTGTCATTTTCTTCCTTACGGATGACGCTTTTTCGCGCATGGTCAGGGACATGACCCCTGACAAAGTAGCGTCGTTCTTTCTTCGGCAACGGTCACATTGTGTCTGCTGATCCCGCAATGCGTCGTTTACGCTCCTATACTCGGCCGTATGTTGTTCCAAGCCGGATCTTTGCTACTCGTCATCATCAGCGTCTACCTGCTCAAACGCATCCATATCTTCTCCGACAAATCCTATAAAGTGGTTCAGGGACTGGTATTCAACCTCACTCTGCCATGCGCCATCATCATGAGCTTCGCCACGAACAAGCATCCGATGAACCTGCTGTGGCTTGTCGTATTCGGCTTATTTGCCTGCCTGATTCCGTTGTTCGTCGTGTATTTCGGATCGCGCGGTGACGAGCCACGCTACCGTGCCTATCAGATGCTCAACGCGTCGGGACTGAACATCGGCGCTTTCTGCCTGCCTGTGGTGCAGACCTTCATGGGGCCAAGCGCCGGCCTGCCGGTCATCATGCTTGATATCGGCAACGCCATCATCGCCACCGCCGCATCCCTGACCATCACCCGTTCGCTGCTGCACTTGGGAAGCCCAGCCAAGGACCTGCCGTTGAGCCTTAAGATCAAGAACATCGCGCACGATTTCTACTCGTCCATCTCGTTTGACTGCTACATGCTTATGCTGGTATTCATGTTTGCCGGGTGGAGCGTCCCACATTGGATCGTCACGCTCATCACGCCGTTCGCCAATGCCAACGCGTTCGCTGCAATGGCCATGATCGGCCTGATGATGGAGATTCCCGACAATCACAAGGACCGTTCGGAACTGGGCAAGGTCATCGCATGGCGTTTCCTGTTCAGCGTCCTCATCGCATTGGCCGCATGGTTCCTGTTGCCGTTGGACGAACGTGTCCGCGAAATCGTGGTCTTGGCCGCATTCGCCCCGGTGACGATTTTCTCTACGAAATTCACCGACTCGCTGACGGGCAATGCCAAGCTTGCCGGCTTCTCATTGACCGTTACCGCGGTCATCGGATTGACGATCATGACGATTCTGCACGCCGTTCTGCCGGTCGCCTGACTTAGACTTGCGGGCGTGCATGCCGTCCGTTAGGCCTGATGTGTGGCGATGATGTGTTCGATTTCGGTCAGATTCGACGCGAAATAGATGCCGTGCTGACGTTCGGACGTGGAGAAGCCCACGTTGATCATCCGCTGCAGGAACGCCTTCATATCATCGTAGAAACCGTTGAGGTTATAGAAGATGCACGGTTGGGACAGCTGATTCAGGCAGATCTTCGACACCACTTCGCTGACTTCCTCCAATGTGCCCGTGCCGCCGGGGAAGGCGATGAACACGTCGCCCAGTTCGATCATGCGGGTACGGCGTTCCGTGATGTCCGGCACGATGACCAGTTCGGTTAGTCCCTGATGCGCCACGCCTTGGTCGGCGAACATCTGCGCCTCGATGCCGGTCACCTCACCGCCGTGCGCCAGCACCGTATCGGCTATCACAGCCATCAGGCCCTCATCCGAGCCGCCATACACGAGACGGTTGCCATTGCCGGCGATCCATGCGCCCAATTCCTCGACGGCCTTCCTGTACGACGGGTCGTTGCCCTCATGGGCTCCCAGATATACGGTGATGTTCATTTATCGCCTTTCCAACGTGATTGCCTTGTTCGATCCGTTGACTGTCGTGCCGACGATTCGGTAATGCCTGGTTTCGGTGATCTTCTCGCCGCCACGGACAAGATAGGTCACTCTTTCGGTGTCCAGGTCATCGATATGACGTACTTGCGCGGGACTGCCGTGCAGCGGCGCGTAACCGCCGCGCGTGCTCACCTCGCCGTCCTTCAGAAAATGGTAGTTGACGCATGAGCGGAAATAGTATAGGGATTCAATATAGTCGAATTCGCTGGATGCTACCACCGCGTTATCCGCGTCGCAGGCCACGGTGCGTGCCGTCCGCGCGGTTTGCGGCGTGGTCTGCTGTTCGTAGATGTAGTTTCCTTGGAACGCGAAGCCGATGGAACCGCCTGCGAGTACCGCGATCGACAGCAGCCATGCGCTCCAACGACGCAGGAAGCGGGTGGCTTTGCCGCAAAAGCCCCCGGCACCGGTCTCCCGCGTGCCAAGGACGATGCGCGAGCACAGCAATCCCAGGAACATATAGCTGAACGGGGCGAATGGGCACACGTAGCGGATGGTGAAGAATCCATAAGGTGCGGTAAACGGTTCGCGGACTGCCGCGAAAACCAGCAGCAGCGACAATGGGACGAACGCGAAAAACGCCAGATGCCGTGCCGCGCGTCCGCTGTCGGCGCGATCTTCGGCGGCCGCCACCGACCTGGCAGCTGATGGTTCCATGCCGGACCGGACCGTGGACCCGGCCGTATCGCGCAAACGCGACGATCCTGCGATCAACACCGCCAACATTGCCAGAAGCGCCACGGTCATCCCCGAAGTCAAGCGTTTGGCATCGAAGCCGGTCGTGAGAATGGAAAACACCGAAGTGAGTTCACTCAGATTCATGGTCTCCTTCAACGGGGGCAAAGCCGAGGAGGCGAACTGGCCGACCGCGGAAGGAATCCATGGAATGTACAGCGCCACGGCGAGCGCGTAGGGAATCAGCATGCGTGGGAAACGACGCGCATGGCCATGACGGCGTAACGCGACGTACAGCCATAACACGTGTGTCATCCACACGAATGCCATCATGTATTGCGAGTACATGCCCAACGCCACCACTATGGCGTAGGCGATCCACCATCGTCGATCGGCAATCCTGCGAAGGGCCGTCGAACCTCGTCCCGACCGACGCCGATCCGGACGCATCCCATCCTCGCGCATCGCGCGCAGCAGCAGATACGTGCCCAGCACGGACAGGAACGGGATCAACGAATACATGCGAATCTCATACCCGTACCGAAGCATCAGCGGCGCGAACATCACAAACGGCGAAGCCAACAGGGCATGGCGCTCGCAGGCCATGAAACGGAGCAGAACCATCGACATCAGAACAGTCAACCCGCAGAACACTCAGCTCATCGCACGCAATGCCATGACATCCGAGCCGAACACCGAAATCCACATGCGCAGCAGCAGATAATAGAGCGGCGGATGCACGTCGACCTTCAGCAGATCCATCATTCGGGCGAATGGCTGGCTCTCCACAATGAGCGTATACCCCTCGTCGAACCAGATGGAACGGCCGACGCCCAGCGCGAACGACCCGCAGGCTGCGGCGATCGCGCATACCGCCGTGACACAGGCAAAACGATGCTTCGAAACGGATTGTCCTATCGACATGGTGTGGTTTCCCTTTTCATTGTCCAAACATATGGTGGAACGTCGGTCCTTGAGAATGCCATGGCCATGGTCGGAATCGGCGTATCCCATCATTCCCATGCCGCATGGCGTATGCGGCATGTCAGCGCATCACCAGACCGCCGTCGACATGCAGGGTCTGTCCCGTGATGAACGCGGCATCGTCTCCCGCGAGCATGGCCACGGCGCCGGCGATGTCCTCGGCGGTGGCGAGCCTTCCAAGCGGCGTGGAGGCGATGATGCGCTCGCGCATGTCCTCGGTGGTGGCCCGACTCGAATCGGTGCCCACGGTCAGTCCGGCCGCGATGGCGTTCACGGTCACGCCCCAAGCGCCCGCCTCCTGCGCCAAGGACCGGGTGAAGCCCACCAACGCGCCTTTGGCCGCGGTGTAATCGTGATAAGGCACGATGGGGGAGTCGACGAGGTTGCTGGATATGTTGATGATGCGTCCGCCGGCCTGACGTCGCATCTGCGGCAGCACGGCCTCGCAGGTGTTGTACGCGCCTTTGAGACAGCCTTCGAGCTGCGCCGCGTAATCGGACCATCCGATCGAGCCGAAGGTTTTGCGGTTGCGCGGATCGAACGAGTAATGCGCGAACGCGTTGTTGACGAGAATGTCGAGACCGCCGAACGTGGTGACCGTGGTGGACACCATGCCGCGCACCTGCTCGGCGTCGGTGACATCCGCCTTGCATGTGATCACGCGACCGGCCGCATCGCAATCGTCCATGATCCGTTGCGCGCACTGCCGGGCACGCTCGTCGTTGCTGACATAATCGATGACCACGCACGCTCCCGCACGCGTCAGACGGCGTGCGATCGCCGCTCCGATGCCACGGCTTGCGCCAGTGACCACCGCCACACGTCCGGCAAGCGGCGCGTTTTCAGACTGCTGCATAATGAGGATTTCCTTTCGATTCGGAAAAACGTTTCGTAAGAATTCGCGCGATCATTCGACGTCCATGTCGAAGCCGTCGCAATACGTGTCGGTATTGCGTTCGATATCGACGGCATGCACCAGATCAAGCAGATTGAAGCCGCCGTCGTGATGCCAGCCGGATTTCGCGCGATTCATCTCGCCTACCGGGCAGATGCGGTCGATGCCGGTCTCGCCGACGCGTTGCGCCACGTCGAACAGCCGGTCCGGAGCGAGCGCCACACCGCAGGTCTGCAACCATTGCGCGTAAGGGCGCAGCGTGGGCAGCGCGTCCTCGACATGGTCCACCGCCACGATGTTGACGGTGCGGTTCAGTGGTGTGGACAGCGAGTCGGCCATGCCGATGGACGGATAGTACAGCACCGTCCAGTCGGTGCCCGAACGCGACTGCACCACGAACGGGTCGTCGGACGGCGCATCATCCGCGTTGCCGGCCGCGGCGGCCATCGGGCCGGCGCCCAGCATCAGCGCTTTCATCTGCGCGGTGGAACGCAACCGCTGAATCGCCATGGACTCCTCTTCGGACGGTGTGGAACGGGGATATTTGCGCTGCTGCCCGTCCAATTCGCTGGCAAGCAGTTCGGCGACCTGCGCCGGAGACATCGCGCCGCCACGTTCCACGAACATGGTTTGCGGCGCCAGACAGCTTTGCTGGTCGTATGTGGCCACGTCGATCGCCATACGATGCACGGTGCCGGCATACAGATCGGCGCGAAGCGCCTCGCGGCCGATCAGCGAGAAGCCGATTTTCGCGCCGTAGCTGAGGAAAGGCTTTCCGGCACGCACGCGCGGGCGAATCGCCTCGGTGGTGTGCGACGAACCGTACGCGACCACCGCATCCGCCTCGCCAATCGCGGCATCCTCCAAATCCACGGTGCCGCCACGCCAAGGCACAATCGCCAAAGCGTCCGCCATATCGGGGTCGACGCTTGCCAGGGAACGGGCGAACAGCACCGGCATCAGCGGCTCGTCGAACGACGATTTGCCGAGAATCGCGCTTTTCGTCAGCAGACCCATCGTCATGCTCCACACTGGAATGCCCGGCACATTGCTGGAAAACACGTGGAACGACAATTCCGGACCGTACAGCCGCGTGTATCCGCCCGAACGGTTCGGGCGATACTCGTCAAGCATCTGCGGGCAATTCAACTCGTCATCCACGAAACGCAGCAGCTCACGCCGACGGAACATGCGCATGTACCGCTTCAATTCGATACGCACCATGGACGCGTCATAGCCGGTGACCGCGGGAATGAGCCGCTCCGCAAGCCGACGTTCCGGATATTCCGGATCCGTCCACAATTCTACGGCGCGCGCGATCACGTCGACGATCCCGTCCGTGGAATACCGCGCCAGTTTCTCGGCGCGATGCCGCCGCACCGACGCCGCCAGCGCATGCACGGCATCGGCGTCGAGACGGGGGAAACGCAACGTCGCCGTGCCGCCATCGGACGCCGTGACGTTGCGTGTGTCGAAATCATGGAACTCGAAATCCCGCGGCGCGTGGAAAATGTCGACGTCGCTCATGCGTTGGCCGCCATCACCTCGTCGACGGTGATCGAACAGCCACGCGCCTCGGCGCCCTTCGCACGACCGTTCAGCACATAGCCATGTTCGGTGCGCACACCCAGATCCTCCGTCAGAATAGCCAGGCACGAATTCCAATTCGCCAGATCATAATGCGCGATCACACCCTGCTCGCCATCGGCGACCGGCGTAAGCGAAGCCGGATCGAGGAACACCGAACGCACCCACGACGGCGTGGCTTTGAGATAATTCGACGAACCATCCGTGTAATAGGACAGGATGTTCTGATCGTAGATCTGCGAACTCAACTCCGTCATGCCATACATGTTCACGCAATGCGAGCGCTTCACGCCGAACACTCGTTCGAACGCCGCATACAGGTCGTCGACCGTCATGTCGGTGCGCGTGCTTTTGAAACCGCCCGTATCGAACACGCGGGAATCGGCGGCCAGAGCGTAGGTCTTGCCCTGCTTGTCCAGATAATCCAGCAGATACAGGTAGGCGGAGGAGGCGCCCATAAGCATCACCGGTTCGCCGTCGGCCGCGGCCTCGTCGAGGAAGCGCTCGACGCCCGTGAAATCAAGGCCATCCTCATGGAAGAAGAAGCCGCTGCCTTCGGCGCCGCACTGCTCCACGGCGCGGGTCAGATATCGGGACAGCGACGAATGCTCGTTCATGTCCCATGCGGGGGAGAGGACCGCGATGCGGATGCGCTCGCGGTCGGGCATGATGAAATGCCTGAACGGCACGATCATCGACTCGTCCCACACCTGCAGGTCGGGGTGGAAGTTGCGCCCGCGTTGACCGGGATGCGTGGTACCGCTGGTGGTGAACACCGCTTCGCAATCCTGTTCGGGCACGGAGGTGAGCGTCAGCATTTTGAAGCCGTCCACCGGCATGGGGGGAATCTGCATCCAGTTGGCGAGCGTCTGCGGCGTCACGCGTTTGGACATGCAGTAGGCGCGGTATGGGAGGTTGCGCTCGAATTGAAAGGCGAAGATATGCTTCGCCAGCGTGTCGAACGCCTCATCGGGCGCCTTGCCGCAGCCGTATTGTGCGATGAAGTCGAGCACCTCCCGTTTGATGGTTTCCTTCGTCTCGTCGATGTTCGTGGATTCCTGCGATTGCCCCATGCTCATGCCATGTCCTTTCCGTCGTATGGTTGTCGGATTATTCGGATGCTTTCGATTATTCCGCTTGTTTCGTCCGCTCGTCTGCGTGTCGTGCGATAAAGTTCGGCAGGTCGATGATGAGGGCCTTGAGAATCACGACGCTGAACGCGCCGACCAGAATCGAATTCGAGAAGAACACGTGCGCTCCTTCTTCAAGACCGCTCAACGCGTTCGGCAGGGCGATGCCAAGCAGCAGGGAAAGGCCGATCACCACTTGGGTGCGGTCGTCGCTTTCCACCTTGCGCAGCGTGTTGAAGCCGGTGCTGATGAGGCTTGCGGCGGCCGGCAGGAAGATGCCGCCGATCACGGGGGATGGGATGAGCGACAGCGCTGCGCCCGCCTTCGGAATGAAACCAAGCACCACGAACACCACGCCGGCAATGATCACCGGCACGCGGGTGCGGGTCTTGCCTTCGTCGGTGACTTTGAGCAGCGCCACGTTCTGCGGATACGCGGTGGTGGTGAAACCGCCGATCAGCGAGGAGATCGCCGAACCGGCGGCCTCTCCGGCAAGACCGTAACGCACCTGGCGGTCCTGGAGCTTCGTGCCTTGGATCTCCGTGGCCGCCTGATACACGCCGAGGGCTTCCATGATGGCCACCAGATAGGCGATGAAGAACGGTACGAAAATCGCCGCGTTGAAATCGAAACCGCCATACGGCATGAACTTGGGCAGGCCGAGCCACGGCTTGGAGGCCACCGCGGAGAAGTCGGCCATGCCGAACGCCAGAGACAGCGCGGTGCCCACGACCAGTGAGATCAGATACGACAGAGCCTTCACCATGCCCTTGCCGAACTGGGAAAGCACCACCACCAGCACGCAGGTGATGATGGAGACGGCCAGCGTCTTCGGATCGGCGAAGCCCTTGTCTCCCGGCGCGCCGCCAAGGAACTCGCTCAATGTGAATCCCGACAGGGAGACGCCGACGAGGAAGATGATCACGCCCGATACGATCGGGGCGAACAGGAACCGCAGCTTCTCGATCACACGCGTCAGGCACAGCACCAGGAAAATCAGCGAGCTGATGAAGATGGACGTGCCGGCCGCGGCAAGTGATCCGGCGGTGCCGGCGGCGATCATCAGCGCGTCGAACGCCGCGGAAGGACCCTGAACGATGGGCAGGCGCACCAGTTTCGTGGCCTGGATAAGCGTGACCAGGCCGGAGACGATGAAAATGGCGTTCACCATGTTCGACGACAATGCCAACGGCAGACCGATGGCGCCCGCCACGAACACCGGATCAAGCCACACGTTTGATACGAGCACATGCTGCAATCCCAGCAGGGCGTTCTTCGGCGTGACCTTCTTTTCGGCTGACGAACCGGCTTCCGCCACGCTCGTTTCGGTTTTCTTTCTGGTTGCGGCATCGCCGTGCGTCTGCGTCTGCGTCGATGGCTTTTCGTTGGCCATGGTGTCCCTTCTCGACTTCCATTGGGTGCCGAAATACAACGGAGATCGTCTTTACGGGACGCGACGCGTTTTGCCGGTACTGTTCCTACGCAAGCATTACCTTGATCAGGTCAAGGGTCCGGGCGGTCGCCCGTCTCAGCCGTATTCGGCACCCCCTGTACTTCGACGCGCCCAATCATAACGCCACCGTCCAACCGAAACAGGAAAAAATACGGCATGCGTGTCCGTTGCATGGGGACGCATGCCGTATTTCTTTTCGAGAAGCTGCCGACGCTTATCTGCGACGCCTGATGGGAGCCAGCTCGAACACCTCGTCGGACGTCTTCGCCACTTCCGGACTGTGCGTCACAATGATGACGCAACGATGCCCATCATGCGCCAACGTTCGGAAAATACCCATGATGTCGTCCTGCGTGGCCGGATCGAGATTGCCGGTCGGCTCGTCCGCGACGATGATGGAAGGACCATGGCTTAACGCGCGGGCGATCGCCACACGCTGCTGTTCGCCGCCGGACAGGTGCAGAATCCGCTCGTTCGCGTATTCCTTCGGCAGATGCACCTGTTTGAGCAATTCTTCGACGATTGCTTTCTTCGGCTTGTCGAACGATTTGCCGGACGCGTCCATCGACAGGATGATGTTCTCCGCCACCGTAAGGTTCGGCAGCAGGTTGAAGCTTTGGAAGATCACGCCGCTGTCATGGCTGCGAAAACGGTATCGGTCTCGTTCCGACAGGTCGGTGCCGTCGACCAGCACCATCCCTTCCGTGGGATTCGCCAGTCCCGAGATCAGTGATAGCAGCGTGGTTTTGCCCGCTCCGGACGGTCCGGTGATGGCATGCACTTTGCCGGCTTGGAAATCGTGGCTGATGTTTTTCAGCACGCGTTTGCCGCCTTTGGTGTAGGCATAACTGACGTTATCCAGCTGCAGCGTAGGCGGGTCGGTCTGCTGCGATTGTGCGCCGTTGGTCTCGACGGCTTCTTTTGCGATTGCCGTATTGGCGGTATTCGCGGAATTCGTTGTCATGGGAGGTCCTTTCCAGGAAAAACGTGCGATTGGATTGTCAGGAACGGTCGGCGAGCGATTTGGAGATGATGGCATCGCCATCACTGCTCGCGTCATAGCCGAACACCTTGCCCTTCACCATCGTGAAGCTGCCATTGGAGGCGTTGGCGACGGCCTCGTCGCTGGAGAAGCCGATTAGGGAGAAATCGCCGCTGACCATGCCCGCGCCGTCTTTGCTGCCCGCGACGTCGCCCATTTGTCCGTCGGGGCCACCGGACTGTTCATCCTGACGGGTGCCGTTATCCGTACCGGCGGTATCAGACGAATCCTTCATATTGGACGAGCCGGACGAGCTGGATGAATCCGAACCGGACGAATCGGTGACCGGCTGGAAATCGTCGGTCGCCGCCAACCCCGTGGTCTCCATATAATAGTGGATTTCATCGCGGATGAAGCCTTCGCGTACTTCTGATAGTCGGCAAGCGAAAACTGCTTGTCGGCCAAAGCGGAACGCATGGCGTCGAAGTCAGGTTTGGCGGAAGCATCGGACGAATCGGAATCCGACTTGGACTGCTCGCGCGATTCGGAAATGAGTTTGCCGCGATCAAGGCTGATCTGCGCGGTGACGGTGGTGTTATCTAATCCGCTGCTTCTTGCGGTGGCGGCCGCCTGCCGGATGGATAGGCCGATTGTGGCGGCAGCGGCGATGATGGTCACGATGACGATGATGAGCATATTGCGTCCCTTGTTGCGGGTGACGCTTTTCCATGCGTTTTTGACGACGAACATGGCTGTTTCCTTATGTGTTTCGATAGATATGAGCGATTGATGGTTCCGCGCCGCTCGCGATCGGCGTTTATGCTGATGGTAAAAGTTGTATCTGGCATACAACAGAAAGACGCTTTGTTCGCGCTGGGATGCGGCTGGATGTTTTCTGGACGCCTCGAAACATGACATGGCCGCGTCGCCAACCGCTTCGAAGGTGTTAGGCTAACGCGTATGCCTATGAAATCCGAAGTCATTGCAAACCCAAGGGCCGAACGCGTCCGCAGGGTCTCCGAACTTGCCGACAGGAAAGGCCGCAAGCGGTCCGGCAGGTTCATGGTGGAAGGACCGCAGTCGGTACGTGAACTGCTCTCCTGGCATCCCGACATCGTCGAGGACCTGTATGTGGAGGTCGTCTCCGCCGAACCGGACGCGGCTTTCATCACGCCTACCGTGGCGCAGATGGCCGGCAAGTCCATGCAGGCCGGCACTTACGTGCACAAGGTGACGCATGCCGTCATGCAGCACATGAGCTCCGACGCGCAGGGAGTGCTCGCCGTCGCCGACATGCGCGCTTTCCTCGATTCCGCCGTCATTGATGGCGATTCCGACGAACGTACGATGGTCGCCGCGTTCTGGCAGGTGCGCGATCCGGGCAACGCCGGCACCGTGATCCGTTCCGCGGATGCGGCCGGTTGCGCGGGCGTGGTGCTGGTGGACGACTGCGTGGACATCTTCAACCCGAAGGTGATTCGTTCCACTGCCGGCTCGCTGTTCCATCTGCCGGTCGTCTCCATGGGCACGGACGAGTATTTCGATTGGTGTGCGGAACGCGGACTCGCCGTGTACGCCGCCGACGTATATGGTACCGACGCACGGCCGCCGGAACCGCTTACGGACGTGCTTGCCGTGCCGCAGTCGCTTGCACAGGCCAAGACGGTGCTGTTCGGCAACGAGGCGCGCGGGCTGACCCAGGATGTGTTGGAACGCGTCGACAGAATCGTGTCGATTCCCATCTACGGCAAGGCGGAATCGCTTAATCTCGGCACCAGCGCGGCGGTGATGCTGCTGAGCTTGGCTATGTCGAGTCATGTTGAAAGAATGTGAAGTCGTAAAAACGTTGGAATTGCGCGTTTTATGCGTAAAACAAACGGTTGATAAGAAAGGTATCTCGTGGCAGAGGGTGCGGTATTCGACGCCCAAGCGGTAACCGATGCGGTTGCCGAGGGCATCGCGAAAATCGAAAACGCCTCCACAATGGAGGAATTGAAAGCCATCAAGACGCAGTACGCCGGAGCGGAATCCGCGATGACGCAGGCCAGCAAGGCCATCGGCGCGTTGCCGAAGGACCAGAAGAAAGACGCCGGCAAGCTCATGGGCAAGCTTCGCGCCGACTTCGGTCGTGCGTTCGGCACCAAGGAAAAGCAAGTCAAGGCCGAAGAAGAGGCCCGCGAGCTTGCCGCCGAAACCGTGGATATGACCCTGCCGGTCAACCGCAAGCCGCTTGGCGCCCGCCATCCGCTGCCGAAGCTGATGGAGGATGTCGAGGACTTCTTCATCTCCATGGGCTGGCAGATCTCCGACGGTCCGGAAGTGGAAACCGAATGGTATGACTTCGACGCGCTGAACTTCGGTCCGGACCATCCGGCACGCCAGATGCAGGACACCTTCTACGTCAAGGGCAATCAGGCCAAGGACGCCGCGGGCTTCGTCGGCTCCAACATGGTGCTGCGCACCCAGACTTCGTCCGATCAGGTCCGTGGACTCATCACCCGTGGCGTGCCGCTGTACATCGCCTGCCCGGGCCGTGTGTTCCGTACCGACGAACTTGACGCCACCCACACCCCGGTGTTCCATCAGGTGGAGGCCCTCGCCGTGGACAAGCATCTGACCATGGCCGATTTGAAGGGCGTGCTCGACAAGCTTGCCGTGGCCATGTTCGGCCCGGAAGCCAAAACCCGTCTGCGTCCGAGCTACTTCCCGTTCACCGAGCCGAGCGCCGAGCTCGACCTGTGGTTCCCCGACAAGAAGGGCGGCGCCGGTTGGCTTGAATGGGGCGGCTGCGGCATGGTCAACCCGAACGTGCTGAAGTCTGCGGGCCTCGATCCTGAGGTCTACACCGGCTTCGCCTTCGGCGTCGGCGTGGAACGTACCCTGCTGCTGCGCCACGACATCAACGACATGCACGACCTGGTGGAAGGCGACGTGCGATTCAGCGAACAGTTTGTGATGGGGGAGTGATTGACCCATGCCAATGGTTGACATTGATTGGCTCAAGGACCATGTCGAGGTTCCGGAAGGCCTTACGTATGAACAGCTTGCCAAGGATCTGGTGAAGGTCGGCCTCGAAGAGGAAGAGATCCACACCTCCCAGGTCACCGGCCCGATTGTCGTCGGCTATGTGGTCGACGCCACTCCGGAACCGCAGAAGAACGGCAAGATCATCAACTGGTGTCATGTGGACGTCGGCGACGAATACAACGAGACCGATGAAAACGGCAACAAGGTGCCACGCGGCATCATCTGCGGAGCTCCGAACATGGCAGCCGGCGAGAAGGTTGTCGTGACCCTGCCGGGCGCCGTGCTGCCAGGCGATTTCAAGATCGAACCGCGCAAGACCTACGGCCACATCTCCAACGGCATGTGCGCCTCCGAGCGCGAGCTTGGTCTGGGTGATAACCACGACGGCATCATCCTGCTACGCAAGTACGGCTTCACCCCGGAGGAATACGAAAAGCTCCAGCCGGGCGATGACGCCATGCATCTGCTGCACCTGGACCAGCCGCTGCTGGAAATCAACATCACTCCGGATCGCGGCTACGCGTTCTCCTACCGTGGCGTGGCCCGCGAATACCACCATTCCACTGGCGCCGTCTACACTGATCCGGCAACCGCCCTCGGCAAGAAGGCGCCCGTCACTCAGGGTCTGCCGGAAGGTGTCAAGAGCGACATCGAAGTGATCGTCGACGACAAGAATCCGATTCACGGTGTGGTCGGCTGCGATCGTTACTACGCGCGCGCCGTGCGTGGTTTCGACCCGGCAAGCCACACGCCGAACTGGATGCGCCGCCGCCTAATCCGCGCAGGCATGCGCTCCATCTCTTTGGCGGTGGACGTCACCAATTACGTGATGCTTGATCTTGGCCAGCCGATGCATGCCTACGATCTGGACAAGATTGAAGGACCGATCGTCGTGCGCCGCGCCAACGAAGGTGAGAAGCTCACCACATTGGACGGCAAGGATCATGACCTGAGCGTCGAAGACCTGCTGATCACCGACTCGCCGAACGGCGAGCGTGGCTCTCGTGTGCTTGGCATCGCCGGCGTGATGGGCGGCCTGTATGGCGAGGTCACTGCTGAAACTAAGAACATCCTGCTGGAATCCGCTCATTTCGACCAGGTGTCGATCGCGCGTTCTGCACGTCGTCACAAGATTCCGTCCGAAGCGTCCCGTCGTTTCGAGCGTGGCGTGGATGATCAGCTGCAGCCGGCTGCCGCCCAGATGGCCGCCGAGCTTCTGGTCAAGTATGGCAACGGCGAGCCGAGCGAGCACCCGACTGATTACAACACTGTCTGCAATCGTCGTCCGATTCTGTTCAAGGCGTCCGAAGTGGCCCGCGTGGCGGGACTGGACACTGACGTGAACACCATCAGCGACATTCTCACCGATATCGGCTGCACTGTGGCCGGCGGTGGCAACGGTGAGTTCTCCGTGACTCCGCCGAGCTGGCGTCCGGACCTCAACGAACCGTGCGATCTGGTGGAGGAAGTGGCCCGTCTGGTCGGCTACGATGAGATTCCGGTCACCGTGCCGCCGGCACCGGTCGAAGCCAAGGTCGGACTGACCGCCGAGCAGCTGCGCAAGCGCCAGGTGGCCGACGAACTCGCCGAATACGGCATGGTGGAGACCCTGAGCTATCCGTTCGTGGGCGACGAAGACTACAAGAACTTCGCACTTGACGCCGACGCCACCAAGAAGGTCAGCGTCGAAATTGCCAACCCACTGGCCGGCGATCGCCCGTTCCTGCGTCGCGACATCATCCCGACCCTCGCGCAGACCGTGCAGCGTAACCTGCGCCGTGGCGTGGAAAACGTGTCGCTGTACGAAATCGGACACGTCTACCTGTGGGATCCGAACGCTCCGGCCATTCCGGCATTGCCGGGTGCCGTCAAGCCAACCGACGAGCAGTTGGCCGCGCTTGACGCAGGCCTGCCGGACCAGCCGATGCACGTCGCCGGCATTCTGACCGGCAACGCCGTCGACTCCGGCTGGATGGGCGATCGCCGTGCCGTGGACTGGTCCGACGCAGTTGAAGCCGTGCAGCGTATTTCCGACCGCATCGGCGCAAAGCTCACGTTGGACCAGCCGAAGGCTGAGGACGTACCCGCGCAGTGGCATCCGGGCCGTGCGGCACGTGTGATGGCAGGTGACACGTTCGTCGGCATGGTCGGCGAGCTTCACCCGCATGTCAACGAGGCGTTGGGCTTCCCGGCCCATTCCGCCGCGTTCGAACTGAACCTGACCGCGCTGTTCGCCACCTTGAGCGGCAAGCCGGTGCAGGCCAAGCCGATTTCCACCTTCCCGCCGGTCAAGCAGGATCTGGCCTTCACCGTGTCGACGGACGTCACCGCCGCCGAACTTGAGAAGACCATCGTCGAAGCCGCCGGCAACAGCTTGGAGAGCATCGACCTGTTCGACGTGTACACCGGCGACCAGCTGGGTGAGGGATTGAAGTCCCTCGCATACGCCGTCACGTTCCGCGCTGAGGACAAGACGCTGACCTCCGAGGACAGCGAAGCCATTCGCAAGCGCATCGTGGATGCGGCCGCGAAGCTGGGCGCGCAACTGCGTGCCTGACACGTCAAGTCCATCGAAGTAACCAAAAAGATAAAGAGGACGACATGAACGAACCGGAGCAGAACCAGCCGATCAACCCCGACGAAGGGCAGGAGGCGGCCGGGGCTGCTCCGGTTTCGTCGTCTTCGCCGTCGGACCAGTCGGCACAGCCGGAATTCGGACAGTACAACCAGCCTGAATATGGCGCGATGTCCAACCAGTATCCGGCGAACTACAATCCATACATGTATGGGGCTCCCGACCAGTCCAAGCCGGCGGACGATGCACAACAAACGGCGCAGCGGCCGCAGACGAATCCGTATATGCAGAACGGGTATCCGGCGAATCCATATGATGCATCGGGACGGCAGCAATCAGGCCAGCCCAATGGCTATCAGTATGGACCAAATCAATACGGGCCAAGCCAGTATGGGCCGAATCCATACCAACAGCCCGGCATATATCCCATCAACCCGAATGATCCCAGCCAGAACCCCCTGTACGGCCATTGGGATAGCTATGCGATCATCTCGTTCGTGTTCGCACTATTCCTGCCGGTACCGGTCATCCCTGCGGTGATGGGCGCCATCGCCATGTGGCGTACCAAAAAACTGCATATGAAAGGCTACGCGCTTGGCGTGGCAGCGCTGATTATCAACGTGCTGTACACCATTGCGGTGATTTGGATGACGGTTCACGGCATTTCCACAGCCGATTTGTATAACCAGATGATGCAGTACATGTTCGGTGGCAGTGGACAAAGTGGTGATTCCAGCTCGATTTCCGCCTGAAACCAATCTTTTTATGTTCGTCTGAACGGTCCCGTTATGGGCGGTGACCACTATCCGACACGATTGAACTGCATAATTATGCAATGTAGTGCATAAAGTGTATGCTGAATGTGTTTCAACGAGTCAAGGAAAAGAGACGTGACATGGCCAAATACACGGTAGCCGTGGCCGGCGCGACTGGATACGCGGGTGGTGAGGCGCTGCGCATACTCGCGGCACACCCGAATTTCGAAGTGACCTGCGTCGCCGGACATTCTTCGGTGGGGGACAAGCTTGGCAAGCATATGCCGCACATTCCGCAGTTGGCGGACCTCGTGGTCGAGGACACCACGCCGGAAGTGCTCAACGGCCATGACGTGATCATCCTGGCATTGCCTCATGGCGCTTCCGGAGCATTGGCCTCCCAGCTTGACCCGAATGCCGTGGTGGTGGATTTGGGCGCAGACCACCGTCTTGAGGAAAAGAGCGCGTGGGACGCGTTCTACGGCGGTGACTTCTACCAGCATTGGACCTACGGCATGCCGGAACTCATCACCGGCGTCGCGGCTGACGGCTCCTACAGCCGTCAGCGTGAAGCGCTTCCCGGCACCAAGCGCATTGCGGGACCGGGCTGCAACGTCACTGCGACCACGCTGGCTTTGCAACCGGGCATTGCGCAGGGTCTTGTCGAATCGAAAGACATCGTGGCTGATTTGGTGGTCGGTTATTCCGGCGCCGGCAAGAACCTCAAGCGCACCAATCTGCTTGCGGCTGAGGCGTTTGGTTCCGCACTGCCGTATTCGGTAGGCGGTACGCACCGCCACATTCCGGAGATCCTGCAGAACTTCGCGCACGCGGCCGGCAAGAGTGCTGCGGAGGCAGACGATTACACCCTCGCCTTCACGCCGATTCTCGCGCCGATGGCGCGCGGCATTCTCGCCACCGTTTCCGCCAAACTCACCGATAAGGCGCTTGGCATGACGGATGCCGAGATCCGCCAGGTCTGGCTGGACGCATACGAAGGCCAGGATTTCATGGTCGTGCTGCCTGAAGGCGTAATGCCGGCCACCGCCAACATCATCGGTTCTAACGCGGCCCACATTCAAGTGGTCGTCGACCATCATGCCGGCCGCCTGCTGGCATTCGCGGCCATCGACAACCTCAACCGAGGCACCGCCGGGCAGGCCGTGCAGTCGCTGAATGTGGCATTGGGACTTCCTGAGGATGCAGGATTGACGAAGATTGGAGTGGCACCGTGAGCGTAACGTTCGCACAAGGTTTTTCCGCAGCTGGCGTGGCAGCTGGCATTTCCGCGGTCGAAGGCAAGAAGGATCTGGCTCTCGTGGTCAACAATGGACCGCTTGACGCCGCTGCCGGCGTGTTCACCTCGAACCGTTTCTGCGCGGCCCCTGTGCAGTGGTCGAGGAACATCGTATCCGACGGCCATGTGAAGGCCGTGATTCTGAACTCCGGCGGCGCCAACGCATGCACCGGCAAGCCAGGATACGAGCAGTCCAAGGCCACCGCTGAAAAGGTCGCCGGCCTCATCGGCGCCAAAGCCGAAGACGTGGCCGTATGTTCCACTGGTCTCATCGGCGAATTGCTGCCGCTCGACAACGTGCTGTCCGGCGCGGACAAGGCATTTGAAACCCTTGCCGATACCGCCGAAGCCGGAGCCGATGCGTCGCACGCCATCATGACCACCGACACCAAGCCGAAAACCGTCGAGCTGGAAGGTTCCAACGGCTTCCGTATCGGTGGCATGGTCAAGGGTTCCGGCATGATCGCCCCGCAGCTGGCCACCATGCTGTGCGTCATCACCACCGATGCCGTCGTGACCGCCGGACAGCTTCAAGCCGCCTTGAACGCCGGAGTCGAAATGTCGTTCAACCGCATCGACGTGGACGGCTGCATGTCCACCAACGACACCGTGCTGCTGCTGGCTTCCGGCGCGTCCGGCATCGAACCGGACCCGGACGAGTTCAACGAGCTTGTGGCCAAGGCCACCGCCTCGCTCGCCCGCCAGATCATCGGCGACGGCGAAGGCGCAAGCCATGACATCCGTGTCAAAGTTACCGGCGCGACCACCGAAGAAGCCGCTCTGGCATGCGGCCGCGCGGTCGCAGCGTCCAATCTGCTCAAATGCGCCATCTCCGGCAACGATCCGAACTGGGGCCGCATCGTCAGCTCCCTCGGCACCGTGCCGCCCGACGTCGCACCATACGATTCCGAAAAGGTCACGGTGGACGTCAACGGCGTACGCATCTGCGAAAACGGCGGAGCCGGACGCGACCGCTCCGAAGTGGACATGACCCCACGCGAGGTGCACATCGACATCGACCTGAACGCCGGAGAAGCGGAAGCGACCGTCTGGACCGACGATCTGACCCACGAATACGTACACATCAACGCTGACTACGAAAGCTGATCGAATAGGAATGGCCAAAGAACTCAAAGGACCTGGATTCCACTTCGACGTGCACACCGACCTGCGCGCCGACCAGAAGGCGGAAGTGCTTATCGAAGCGCTGCCGTGGCTGGAGGAATTCGCCGGACAACGCATCGTCATCAAATATGGCGGCAACGCGATGATCGACGATCATCTGAAAGCCTGCTTCGCCGAAGACATGGTGTTCCTGCGCCAGGTGGGACTGCACCCGGTCGTGGTGCACGGTGGCGGTCCGCAGATATCCCAAATGCTTAAGGCCCTGGGTATCAAGTCCGAATTCAAGGGCGGATTGCGTGTCACCACTCCGGAAGCCATGGATGTGGTCCGCATGGTGCTGACCGGCAAGGTGTCCCGTGAACTCGTTGGCCTGATCAACGCGCACGGTCCATTCGCGGTCGGCCTGTCCGGCGAGGACGGCGCCCTGTTCTCGGCCATGCAGCGCAAACCGGTCATTGACGGCAAGCCCACCGATATCGGCTTGGTCGGCGACGTGGTGAGCGTCGACGCGTCCGCCGTGGAGGATCTAATCAACGCCGGACGTATTCCGGTGGTTTCCTCCGTGGCTCCGAATGAAGACGATGCCACTGAAGTGCTCAACGTGAACGCCGACTCCGCCGCGGCCGCCCTTGCCGCGGCCCTTGGAGCCAGCAAGCTGGTCGTGTTGACCGACGTCGACGGTCTGTATGCCGATTGGCCGGACCGTGACTCCCTGATTGGCCGCATCGGCGTGGAGAATCTGCGCGATATGCTCCCCGACCTGGAAAGCGGCATGCGTCCGAAGATGGAAGCCTGCGTGCGCGCCATCGACGGAGGCGTTCCGCGGGCCCATATCATCGACGGTCGCAAACCGCATTCCATCCTGAACGAGATCTTCACCACCGACGGCATCGGCACCATGGTCGTGCCCGAGGACGGTATTGAAATGAGGAGTTCCTATGGCAACTGAACAACTGGAAACACTCGGCACTGAAGATGCCAAGTGGCTGGGAGAGTACTCCCAGGTGCATATGAACGTGTTTGGCACGCCCCTGCGCGTGATGGACCACGGTGAGGGCGCCCACATCTGGGATGTCGACGGCAATGAATATCTCGATTTCCTTGCAGGCATCGCCGTCAACGCGCTCGGATACGCCCATCCGAAGTGGGTGAAGGCCGTCAGCGAACAGGCCGCCAAGGCCGCGCATGTGAGCAACTACTTCGCCACCGAACCGCAGATCAAGCTCGCCGCCAAACTCGTCAAGCTCGCGGGCGCTCCGGAAGGTTCCCGCGTCTACTTCGGCAATTCCGGCGCGGAAGGTAACGAGGCGGCGCTGAAGCTCGCCAAGCTCTACGGGCGCACCCTGCCGGGCGCGTTGCCTGAGATCGGCGGCAAACCGGCACGCATCATCTCCATGACCCACGGCTTCCACGGCCGCACCATGGGCGCGCTGTCCGCAACGTGGAAGCCCGCCATCCGTGAGAAATTCGAGCCGCTGGTACCGAACATCGAATTCGTCGAAGCCGGCAACGTCGAAGCCTTGCACGACGCTTTCGCCGAAACCGGCCAAGGCAAGTACGGCAAAGGGCCGGTCGCGGCCGTCATCATGGAGCTTATCCAGGGCGAGGCCGGTGTGATGCCGCTCGGAGCGGACTATGTGAAGGCCGCCCGCAAACTATGCGACGAACATAAGGCGCTCCTCATCATCGACGAAGTGCAGACCGGCATCGGACGCACCGGAGCATGGTTCGCCTTCCAGCGTGAGGATCTTTCCGGCGGTGTGACCCCGGACATCGTCACTTTCGCCAAGGGCGTTGGCGGTGGTTTCCCGATGGGCGGCATGATTTCCTTCGGCGCCGAACTGTCCGCGCTGTTCACCCCGGGTTCCCACGGCTCCACTTTCGCAGGCAATCCATTGGGCGCTTCGGCGGCATTGGCAACGCTGGGAGTCATCGAAGAGGACAACCTCGTGGACAACGCCGAAGAACGCGGCAAGCAGCTGCGCGACGGTATCGCCTCCTGCGGTAATCCGCTGTTCGTCTCCGTGCGTGGCCGTGGCCTGCTCGACGCCATCGAACTTGCCCACCCCTGCTCGCATGCGGCCATGAACTGGGCTTTGGAACACGGTCTCATCGTCAATGCGGTGGCTCCGAATGCGTTGCGTCTCGCCCCGCCGCTGGTCATCACTGCTCAGGACGTCGATCAAGCGGTGTCCATCCTCGCCAAGATTCCGTCCGACCTGCCTAACGACTGATCTCGGACGAACCCGAAGAATTTGAAAGGAGCCTCTATACCAATGGCAACCCCTGAACTGCGCCATATGCTGCGCGATGACGATCTGAACCACGAAGAACAGAAGCAGGTGCTGGAACTGGCCATCAAGTTCCACAAGAACCGTTTCTATCACCAGCCGTTCGCTGGCCCGCAGGGCATCGCCGTGATTTTCGACAAGCCCAGTACCCGTACCCGCTCCAGCTTCTCCATTGGCGTGGCCGAACTCGGTGGCTATCCGCTGGTCATTGACAAGTCCGGCTCCCAGCTGGGCCGTGGCGAACCGGTGGCCGACACGGCTCGCGTGCTTGACCGTATGGCCTACGGCGTGGTGTGGCGCACCTTTGGTCAGGACCGTGTTGAGGAAATGGCCAAGTACTCCACCCATCCGGTGGTGAACGCACTGACCGACGAATTCCATCCGTGCCAGATTCTTGCTGACTTCCAGACCATCTCGGAACATCGCGGCGGTGTAGACAACCTCAAGAACCAGACCATCGCCTATCTTGGCGACGCGGCCAACAACATGTCCAACTCCTACCTGCTCGGCGGCGCTGTGGCGGGCATGAACGTGCGTGTGGCAGGACCGTACGGATACCTGCCGGATCCGCAGATCGTTGCCGATGCCGAAGCGATTGCCTCTGAGACCGGCGGCTCCATCCTCGTCACTACTGATCCGAATGAGGCTGTTGCCGGAGCCGATTGCGTCTTCACCGACACGTGGGTCTCCATGGGCGAGGAAGCGGAATACGCTGTCCGTTCCAAGCCGTTCTGGGATTACCAGGTGAACGCCGAACTCATGGCCAAGGCCAAGGACGACGCCATCTTCCAGCACTGCCTGCCTGCATATCGCGGCAAGGAGGTCACCGCCGAGGTTATCGATGGTCCTCAGTCCGTGGTTTGGGATGAGGCAGGCAACCGTCTGCACGCCCAGAAGGCGTTGCTGACCTGGTTGGCCGGCAAGGCCCGTGGCGATGAAAGCCTGCTGGTCTGATGACTGACCACACTCCCGCGTTGCAGCGTCCTGCCACACGAACCGCTCGACTGAGCGCCATTGAGCAGGCGCTGCTGACGCGCATCGTCACCTCGCAATCGCAACTGTCGCAGATTCTCGCCGACCAGGGCATCGAGGTGACGCAGGCCACGCTGAGCCGTGATCTCGATGAGATTCACGCCACGAAGACCCGTCTTGCCGACGGAACCGTGGCCTACGCCGTCGGCAAACAGAACATTGATGAACATCCGGTTTCTAACCCGGACGCCAAAACCGAGCAGCAGATTAGCCGGGTACTGTCCGGACTGGTCACATCCGTGGCCGCGGCACGTAATCTCGTGGTCGTGCACACGCCATCCGGCGCCGCGCAATATGTGGCCAGCGTCATCGATAAGCAGCCCATCGAAGGCGTGCTTGGCACCATCGCCGGAGATGACACGGTCATGGTTATCTGCTCCGAGGATGATGTCGCCAAACGGCGTGCGCAATGGCTGCTTGATGTCGCTTCCAAAGCGTGAATAGCCATATAGTGGACACGACGCACCAAATATGCATAAATATACAGAGCTGTGCATATACTGATGAATAACGTTGGATGTTAGAAAGGGAAACCATGAGCGATCAGAATCGTCTCGTCCTGGCGTACTCCGGTGGTCTTGACACCTCCGTCGCCATTTCGTATCTGAAGGAACGCACCGGCAAGGATGTTGTGGCCGTGTCCCTCGACGTCGGCCAGGGCGGCGAAAGCCTCGAAACCATCAAGCAGCGCGCGCTGGCATGCGGTGCGGTCGAAGCCTACGTGGTCGATGCCCGTGATGAATTCGCCAACGAATACTGCATGAAGGCCCTGAAGGCCAACGCCATGTACGAAGGCGTGTACCCGCTGGTCTCCGCCATCTCCCGTCCGCTGATTTCCAAGCATCTTGTGCGAGCCGCCCACCAGTTCGGCGCTGACACCATTTCCCACGGCTGCACCGGCAAGGGCAACGACCAGGTTCGTTTCGAGGTCTCCATCGCCTCCATCGACCCGACGCTGAAGGCCATCAGCCCGATTCGCGACCTGTCTCTGACCCGCGACGTCGAGATCGCCTTCGCCAAGGAACACAAGCTGCCGATCGTGCAGACCGAGAAGAGCCCGTTCTCCATCGACCAGAACGTGTGGGGCCGTGCCATCGAGACCGGTTTCCTTGAGGATCCGTGGAACGGTCCGACCAAGGACTGCTATTCCTACACCGACGATCCGGCGTTCCCACCGGTCGAGGATGAGGTCGTCATCGAATTCAAGCAGGGCGTCCCGGTCAAGATCGACGGCCATGACGTCACTCCGCTGCAGGCCATCGAAGAGATGAACCGTCGTGCAGGCGCGCAGGGCATCGGCCGCATCGATCTGATCGAGGATCGTCTGGTAGGCATCAAGTCCCGCGAGCTGTACGAGGCTCCGGGCGCAGTGGCGCTGATCACCGCCCACCAGGAGCTCGAGAACTGCTGCCTCGAACGCGAGCAGCACCGCATCAAGCGCGACATCGACAAGCGTTGGGCGGAACTGGTCTACGACGCGCAGTGGTTCTCCCCGGCAACCCAGTCCCTGAACGCCTTCATCGAAGACACCCAGAAGTACGTTTCCGGCGAGATTCGCATGGTTCTGCACGGTGGCCGCGCCGTCGTGACCGGCCGTCGCTCCGACAGCTCGCTGTACGACTACAACCTGGCCACCTACGATTCCGGCGACAGCTTCGACCAGAAGTCCTCCAACGGCTTCATCGACATCTATGGTCTGCCGAGCCGTGTGGCCGCAGCCCGCGACGTCAAGTTCGGCAACGGCATCGAGGTTCCGGAGAACAGCGTCGAGTAAGCATCATCCGGATTCACGTTGTGAATCGTCTTGATAATGGGGGAGAGCGTACCGTCGGGACCATCCTGACTGGTAAGCTCTCCCTCAGTCATATCTGCAAGGAGATTTGGAAAAACAATGACCGAGAGCACTACTAATGGTGAGCATCTTGCCCTGTGGGGCGGCCGTTTCAAGTCTGGTCCGTCGCCGGAACTCGCACGGCTGAGCAAGTCCACCCAATTCGACTGGCGACTCGCCGATGACGATATCGCCGGTTCGCGTGCCCATGCCCGTGCATTGGGCCGCGCCGGACTGCTGACCGCCGATGAGCTGCAGCGCATGGAAGACGCCCTTGACGAGCTGCAGCGTCGCGTGGATTCCGGAGCGTTCGCTCCGATCGAGGATGACGAGGACGAGGCCACTGCACTCGAACGCGGTCTACTCCAGATCGCAGGTGACGAACTCGGCGGCAAGCTCCGCGCCGGCCGTTCCCGCAACGATCAGATCGCCGCGCTCATCCGCATGTGGCTGCGCCGCCACAGCCGCATCATCGCCAAAATGCTGCTCGGTCTCGCCGCAACACTGATCGAGCAGTCCGAAAAAGCCGGTCGCACCGTCATGCCGGGACGTACGCATATGCAGCACGCCCAGCCAGTTCTGCTTGCCCACCAGCTCATGGCCCACGTGTGGCCGCTGCTGCGTGACGTGGAACGTCTCGCCGATTGGGATAAGCGCATCGACGCCAGCCCGTACGGCTCCGGTGCCCTCGCCGGCAACACCCTTGGCCTCGAACCGGTGGCTGTGGCCCGTGAGCTGGGCTTCTCCAAGGTGACCGCCAACTCCATCGACGGCACCGCCAGCCGTGATCTGGTCGCCGAATTCGCCTTCATCGCCGCCATGACCGGTGTCGATCTGAGCCGCCTGTCCGAAGAGATCATCATCTGGAACACCCAGGAATTCGCGTTCGTGCGTCTTGATGACGCCTACTCCACCGGCTCGTCCATCATGCCGCAGAAGAAGAATCCGGACATCGCCGAACTCACTCGCGGCAAGTCCGGACGACTCATCGGCGACCTGACTGGCCTGCTCGCCACCTTGAAAGGCCTGCCGACAGCCTACGCGCGCGACCTGCAGGAAGACAAGGAAGCCGTATTCGACCAAGTGGACACGCTTGAAGTGCTGCTGCCGGCATTCACCGGCATGGTCGCCACCATGGTCTTCGACAAGGAACGCCTCGAAGCCGAAGCCCCGACCGGTTTCGCCCTCGCCACCGACATCGCCGAATGGCTCGTCAAGAACGGTGTGCCGTTCCGTCACGCGCACGAGCTTTCCGGCGCATGCGTCAAGATTGCCGAAGACCTCGGCCAGGAGCTGTGGGATTTGACCGACGAGGACTTCATCAACGTGTTCAAGGACTTCCTGCCGGCGGACAAGGCCCCGCAGGTGCGTGAAGTGCTGTCCACCGAAGGCTCCGTCTCCGCCCGCAACGGCAAGGGAGGCACCTCCCCGCTGCGCGTGCGCGAACAGATCGTTTCCGCCAAGACCACCATCGAGCAGCTACGCGCCTTCGCCAACTCCGTGTCCGACGGTTCCGCATACAAGTCGCCCGAATCCCTGCTCAAGTAATCCCTATCAAGCAAGGAGCAAAAAGCGGTGCTGTTGACGCGCACGCAGATACGACGGCTGGTCTACGCGCACGGCCGGGAGATTCTGGAACATGACCACATGGCCATCGAAAGGGTCTGCTACCAGCATGGCGTGGTCACCACATTCGCCCATTCCATTCGTGTGGCTTGTCTGTCCGTCTGGCTGGCAGACAGACTGCACCTGTGGAATAGGGTTGATCTACATTCGTTGATTCGCGCCGCTTTGCTCCATGATTACTTCCTTTACGATTGGCATGACTGGGACAACGGCACCCATCGGCTACACGGATTCACACATGGTGAAACGGCCATGCGCAACGCCATACGGGATTTCAAACTCAACCAGATCGAACGGGACAGCATCGAACATCACATGTTCCCATTGACTCCCTATCCGCCGAAGTACATCGAAGGATACCTTGTCACCGCGGCCGACAAAATCAGCGCCACGAAGGAAACGCTCTCTTTCGATCGTTTCGACAAACCCGCATCCGGACAACCGATGGACAGGAGCTGATGGCTGTGGCGCTCACACTCGAATATTTGTTCCTTTGGTTCCTGTTGTACGCCTTTATCGGATGGGTGTACGAGTCGGTTCTCGTGTCCGTTTCGGAACGTCGATGGGTCAACCGTGGTTTCCTTAACGGGCCGTTGTGCCCAATTTACGGATGCGGCGCGGTGCTTGCGATCGTGCTGTTGCATGACTTCACGAATCCCATCGAGATTTTCCTTATCTCCTCATTTGGCGCGAGCATACTCGAGTACATCACCTCTTGGGGCATGGAAAAGCTGTTCCACGCCAGATGGTGGGATTACAGCCATTACCGATTCAACATCCAAGGCCGCATCTGTCTGCTCGGCGCAATCGTATTCGGATTCGGCGGAGTATTGATCATCGATGTGGTCCAGCCGCAGGTCGAACGGCTCACCGCCATGATTCCGCTGCTTGCCGTGCACGTGATATGCGCGGTCGCCGCCATCGTCGTTATCATCGACACCATCGTCACCGTGGTGGGCATCGTCGGCCTGTCCGAGCGTCTCGCCAAATTCAGCGAAGCGGTGCAGGATCGTGCGGAGAAGGCCGGAGACTCCTGGCAGTGGGGCAAAGAGGAGTTCCGGGAAAAGATGCATGATTTGTCGGAATCGTCGCAGGAACGTGTCGCCAATATGCGTCAGCTTGTCTCTTCCGCGTTGAATTGGCAGCAACGTCGTATGATCCGCTCCTTCCCACGCATGCGTTCCACGGACTCCACCAAATACAGCAAGATCATGGAAACCGTGCGTGAGATGCTGCGCCGAAAGTAAGTTTCCACCGGCCACACGTGTCGTATAGCATGTGTCCAAAAACGATTTGCCCCGCCAACCTGCGTTGCGCACGCTGACGGGCAAAATCCCTTTATGCATCACATCGGATAGGGGCTACGACACTTGCGATGTGGCCGACCCCTTGTAATCGGTGATGCCGGCACCAATGTTCGGATGCTGCGCCGAATACGCCTGGTCCACACAGTAGAACGCCAGAAGCACGACGGCCACAACGGTGAGCTTTCTTGTATCGATACGACTCAGCAAGTTGTCCAATGCAGGAGCCAGCAGATACACAATCGCCAAACCGCCCAAACCAAACGTCAGCAGACCCTCGGCACAGATACGACCATTGAGATTGAGAAAATAACCGGTGTAATCCCACCAGCGTTGTCCTCCGTGGGTCTTCTCCAGATACCAGGACGAGAAGTACTCCAACCCGCCACACAAGACCATGGCGGCCAGGAACTCGAACAAGGGCTTCTTCCTCAACTTCTTCAGCAGAATAAGGATAATCACTCCGCCGGTGCCATAGATCGGCAGCCATGGCCCATGCAGCGTGCCACGATTCACGAACGTTCCTTCGGAAATGAAGGCGAGGCTCACCTCCCATACCCATCCCACGAAACAGAAGATGAAGAACATCATGACCAGATTGACCAACGAATAGCTGCGATCGGAGCTGACGGTGCGGGATTCGCGGAACCGGAACGCCATCGGCGCCGGAGCCAGACGACCAGGATAGATAGCGCCGTCCAGAATCTCCCTGCCGGTATCGATCTGGTGCAGTTGCTCGCGATACTCCTCATACTTGGTCACCGACCGCGCATGCAGGATACGCACGCCCAACCATTCGGACAGGAACCCGACGAAACCGTTTGGCTTGTCCACTGGAACAAGATTGCTGGACAACTGCTCCACCGTTTCGGCAACATCACCATACGCGGCATGCAATGTCTCAGCGGAGGCCTTGCTGTACAGGTATTCGTCGCTGAGCAGCTCGCTTCCCTCCAATCCCGAATCCTTGGACAATCCGCGCACATGCACGTAATATTCGACGAAAAACGCCGCGTTATAGCCGTTGGAATAGAAGATGCCGCTCAAGCCGAGCGTGAACAGATTGAGCAGCCACCAGCCAAGGAACGACAGGTCGGCCACGAAACACTCCCACTTGTGACCCTTCATCATGCGCCTGGACAGGCTGATGGCCTCCCGTGCCCCGATATTCGGATTTTCGGCGACGATGTAGGGCACCATACGGTAGGAATACGGTTTGATGAACGCGCCGATGATGGTGAACGTCCACAGGAACAGGAACACGTTCTCGAGCAGCATCACCTTCGCCATCGACAACCATTTGCGCGTGGTGATCGGGTAGAGAAAACGGCTCACGGGAAGTTTGTCGTAGGTCCGCCCCTCAAGCAGCATGCGCATCATGACCACCCGGTATGTCTGCTGGACGAACAGCCATACGAAAAGGTAAACGGCCAGGGATACGACGATTGGTACGGCCACGGCGACGCCGTCATTATGCACGATGGAATTGGCCGCATCGGCCATCGACAGAATGACCGAACCCGATGAGAACGAGTTGAGCAGAGACGCGAACACGCCGCGTTTACGCCCCATCATGGCATTGGTGTCGTTTTGCACGATCTGCTCCTGATTGTGCTCCACTTGCCTGCGTGCCTGGCTTTCATCGCCGACAAGCAGGTTCTCCAACACTTTCGACACGTTGTCGGATTGCGCTGTGCCATCCTCCTGCACGGTTGCGGACGGGGAACTGGCGTTCACCGACCATGTCGACGAACTGTAGGCGACACCGAACACCGAAGCGAACAGGCAGATGACGACTATCATCCAATAGTGTCTCTTATAGGCTTTCCTTGCATTGGCCTTCATGCCTTTGCGATCCATGCAGGCCTCCCTTCTTCTCGTCAATGAGATTCCGTTTTCGATTTTAACCGGCATGTTCCGTGATCGCTTTGATAAAAACATGGAAAACGGCACACGCGGCTGTCTGTGTCTTCTGCGAAACTGTAGGGTGCGTAAAACGCGGTAATGTCCACAATTCGATAGGGAGAAAGCACAGTTATGGCTCACGTCATCGATTTCAAGGAGGCCGGTTTCGATTCCGTCCTCGATGAACTGGAATGGCGCGGGTTGATTTCCCAGTCCACTGACAGGGATCGACTCGCCGAAGCGTTGAACGGAGAGCCCATCACCTATTATTGCGGCTTCGATCCGACCGCCGCCTCCCTGCACATCGGCAACCTCGTTCAGCTCATCAACATGCGCCACCTGCAGGCCGCAGGACACCATCCGATCGCGTTGGTCGGCGGCGCCACCGGCCTGATCGGAGATCCGCGCCAGTCGGGCGAACGTACGCTCAACCCGAAGGACGTCGTGGCCGGCTGGGCCGATCGTCTGAAGAAGCAGATCGGCGGCATCCTCGAGACCGAAGGCAGCAATCCGGTACGTTTCGTGTCCAACTACGATTGGACCGCTTCGATGAACGTCATCGACTTCCTGCGTGACGTCGGCAAGAATTTCCGTATGGGCACCATGCTCGCCAAGGACACCGTGGCCCGTCGCCTCAACTCCGAGGAAGGCATCTCCTTCACTGAGTTCAGCTATCAGGTGCTGCAGGGCAACGACTTCCTGCACCTGTTCGACGAGTACCATTGCGTGCTGGAGATCGGCGGCTCCGACCAGTGGGGCAACCTCACCTCCGGTCTGGATCTGATCCACAAGGTGCGCGGCGTGGACGTGAACGTGTTCACCAGCCCGATCATCACCGACGCGCAGGGCAAGAAGTTCGGCAAGTCCGAAGGCAACGCCGTCTGGTTGGATGGCACGATGCTCAGCCCCTACAAGTTCTACCAGTTCTGGTTCAACCGTCCCGACAGCGAGATGGAGAACCTGCTCAAGGCGTTCACCTTCCTGCCAAAGGCCGAAATCGAACGGCTTATCGAGGGAAGCAAGACCAATCCGGGCGCGCGTGAGGCGCAGCGCACCCTCGCATGGGAGGTCACCAGCTTCGTGCATGGCGAGGAAGCCACTCGCCAGGCCATCGAAGCTGCCGGCGCGTTGTTCGGACGTGGCGGCGATCTGGCGGACATCGATGAGTCCACGCTTGAGGCCGCTATCGACGGCATGAAGGTCGATGGGGAATTCGCCAAGGTCGCAGCCGGCGACCGTGTGGCCGAGGCTGGTATGAAGGCAGGCCTGTTCAAGTCGATTTCCGAGGCGCGCAAGACCATCAAGTCCGGTGGCGTGTACCTCAACAACACGCGCGTGGAGGATGAGGAACAGACGTTGCAGGAAGGTGACTTCCTGCATGGTCGTTTCGTGCTCATCCGCCGCGGCAAGAAGGCGCTCGGCGTCGTCGAACAGGCGTGAGACGCATAGGCAATCGTAAGTAAATAATCGCAAGTATCTCAAGACCAATAAGGAACAGCATGGCAGAAGAACAGCGCGGATCGCGCGGCAAGTCCTACGGCAACCACAAGTCCTACGGCTCGGGCAGGCCGGGTAACCGCGGTGGCAAGGGATTCAAGCCGCGCGGCAACGGCGGCAAGTCCTACGGACACAAGTCCGGCGGCTTCCACAACGATGACCGTAAGGGCGGATATCGCAAGGGCAATGGCGGCGGATACCGTCGTGGCGACCGCGATTTCCATCGCGATGGCGAAGGCGAAGGTCAGGAGCGTCGTTTCCACAACGGTCCGCGCAAGTTCAACCGCGATGGCGAGCGTCGTGACGACCGCCGCGGCGGCTATCGTGGCAATCGCGGCGACAATCCGCGCTACCAGCGTGATGGCGAGCGTTCCGGCTTCCGTCATAATGACCGTCGTGACGGCGATCGCAGGGATTTCCATCGTGACGACCGCCATGGTGATGGCGAGCGTCGCAATTTCCGTCATGACGGTGACCGTCGTGACTTCCGCCGTGACGATGGTGAGCGTCGTGGCGGCCGCAATTTCCACAAGGACGGCGATCGCAGGGACTTCCGCCGCGATGACCGCCGCGGGGAGCGCCGTGATGGCGAGCGTCGTAATTTCCGTCGTGATGATCGTCGTGACGGCGATCGCAGGGATTTCCGCCGTGACAACCAGCGTCGTGACTTCCACAAGGATCGCGACCAGCGTCCGGAAGGCGAGGAGCGCCGCGAATTCACCCGTGAAGAGAAGATGGAGTACCGCGAGGCGAAGCGTGGTGAATACCTGTCGAAGCCACGTCGCAATTCCGACGGCACGATGAGCTTCCCGTCGCAAAACCCGTACACGCATCGTCGCCCGGGCGAGCCGAAGATGCCGAAGGGCATCGAGTGGAGCATGCTGTCCACCGATGACCGTGAGCGTCTGCGTGGCCTGTCCAAGGAACATGCGGAGAACATCGGCCTGCACATCCTCGCCGCCTACACGCTTGAGGAAAGGGATCCGGAGCTGGCGCTCGAACACGCCAAGTGGGTGGCGCATCAGGCTTCCCGTATTGATTTCGCGCGTGAGACCCTTGCGTTCGTGGCCTACCGTCAGGGCGATTACAAACTGGCCCTGCGTGAGTTCCGCACCGCGTTCCGCATGAACGGTTTCCTTGACTATCTGCCGTTCATCGCCGACTGCGAGCGTGGTATGGGCGAGCCGAAGAAGGCCATCGAAACCGCCATGAGCGATGACGCGAAGTATCTGCGCGGCGAATCCAAGGCCGAGATGTTCCTCGTGTACGCGGGCGCGCTGGGCGACCTCGAGCTGTGGGATAAGGCCATTGAGATCGTGCATACGCTGGGCCGTTCCAAGGGTCTGGCCGGCGAATACCGCATGCGTGCGGTGCAGGCCGAACAGTACTTCCTCGAGCAGGCCGGACGCTCCGATGAGGCCGTGGCCCTCGACCAGCTGCTTGACAAGCTTGAGCTGCAGTACGCCGATGCCGAAGAGGACGAGACCTCCGACGATCTGGTTATCGAATACGACATGCAGGAATTGAACGACGAGCTTATGGACAAGCTCGGCATTTCCGAAGATGACGCCCAGTATGCGCCGGAAGACGAGGATGAGGACGATTCCGAGGCCGTCGACGAGAACGGCGAGACCAACGATGAGACCCAGCTTGATGCCGAAGCGGCCAAGGAAGGCGCCGAGTCCGACGACGAGCCTGCCGGTGACGGCGAAAACGCGGGCGACTCCGAAGACGACCAGACTGAGGATGAGGTCGAATCCGCAGCCGATTCCGACAACGAGTGAGGTGCGGCAAAACAATGCTGAAATCCACAACCCGTCCGCTGAGCGAAGCCTACCAGCTGGCGCTGCTTGATCTTGACGGCGTGGTCTACCGTGGCAAGAATCCGGTGGAACATGCTGCAGAGAGCATCCGCAAGGCCGAAGGCCTCGGCATGACGGTGGAATACACCACCAACAATTCCTCCCGACTGCAATCCGTGGTGGCCGACCAGCTTAAGGGCTTCGACCTTGACGTCGAACCATGGCAGGTCATCACCTCGTCCGTGGTGGCTGCCCGTATGGTGGCCCGTGCGGTGCCGCAAGGTGCGAAAGTGTTTGTGCTCGGAGCACAGCATCTGCGTGAGGAAGTCGCCAAGCAGGGTCTTGAAGTGGTTGATTCCGCCGAAGACAAGCCGGTCGCGGCCATCCAAGGCTGGTACCCGGACATGTCTTGGAACCAGATGGCGCAAATCGCCTACGCCGTAGAACAGGGCGCCACGTATTTCGTGACCAACCGCGACCTGACCATTCCGCGTGAGCTGGGCATCGCCCCCGGTTGCGGTTCCATGATCATGGCCGTCATCAACGCCACTGGTGTGGAACCGGTTTCGTCCGCAGGCAAGCCGGAATCCGCCATGTATGACGAAGCCCGACTGCTTGCCGCGCATGATGGTGCCGAACCAGTGGCCAAGGAAGCATGCCTCGCCATCGGTGACCGTCTCGATACCGATATCGAAGCCGGCAATCGTGGCGGCTATGATTCCCTGGCCGTGCTGACCGGCGTCACCAATCCGCATGAGCTGATGTTCGCTCCGGAGCATCTGCGTCCGACCTACATCGCCAAGGACCTGACCGGACTTAACGAGCCGGCCCCCGAAGTCGTGCATGAGGCTGGCGCTTGGAGCTGCCGCGACGTGCAGGCGTGCGTCGACGGCGATCGTCTTTACGTCACCGACATCACCAGCGTCGACGGTCTTCGTGCGGCCTGCGCCGCCATGTGGGATGCGGCGGATCGCGGACACAGCGTCGACGGCATGATCGTGCCGGAATTCCGAATCGCCTGATTGCCGCACGTGCGTATGCGCAACATGAATGACGATTCCGGTGCCGTCGTCCGACTCGACATCGCGCTGGTGGAGCGTGGCGTCACGGACAGCCGCTCCAAAGCACAACGGCTGATCGAATCCGGCAAGGTCCGGGTGAACGGCATCGTCGCATCCAAAGCGTCGCTCAAAGTCACGGCCGCCGACACGCTTGATGCCGATCTGGGAGACGATTACGTCTCCCGTGGAGCCTACAAGTTGGTCGGCGCGTTCGACATGTTCTCCCAGACGGGCCTGCGTTCCGCGGAAGGATTCGATTGCCTCGACATCGGCGCGTCCACCGGCGGTTTCTGCGACGTGCTTCTGCGACGCGGTGCCGCGCATGTGATCGCGCTCGACGTGGGGCACGGCCAGCTTGACCCGCGCATCGCAGGCAACGAGCGCATCATCGAAATGAGCGGCGTCAACATCCGCGACGTCGAAGCGGATGATCTGCCGTACCGGCCAAGCATGATCGTATCCGACGTGTCATTCATCTCGTTGACATACGTGATTCCCGTCATCGCGCGCATCGCCGCGCCCGGCGCACACGTCGTGCTGCTGGTCAAACCGCAGTTCGAAGTCGGCAAAGGCAACCTCGGTAAAAACGGCATCGTGGAAAGCGAAACCTTACGCAAACAGGCGCTCGACACCGTCACCGCCTGCGCGAAAGCCAACGGACTGGATGTACGCGCCACGGCGGTCTCACCGATCGAAGGCACGCACGGCAACATCGAGTATCTGCTGTATGCAGTGGCGTAAACCGTTCTCCGCCAATCGATAGCGTAAAAATGAAAGGCCGGCGGCCCATATGAAAAATCCCATATGGACCGCCGGCCTTTTGCATGTTCCGTGGGCCTAGCCCCTCAAAAACTTGTCGATCTGATCCTGCTTGCCCATGATGATGAGCTCGTCGTTACGGTGCATAATCAGCTCTTTCGAACCGTATTCGAATTCCTTGCCCGGCGATTTGACACCGACCACGGTGATGCCGAACCGTTCATGTACGCGCGCATCCTCGATGGAGTAACCGACGACATGCGGGGGAGTGTGGATCTTCACCACGCTGTACGCGCCTTCAAGCTCGATGTAGTCCAGATAGTTGCCGGACACCAAGTGCCCTACGCGTTTGCCGGCATCGGTCTCCGCGTTGATGATGTGCCGTGCGCCGATACGCTGCAGAATGCGCGCATGCTCCTTGGACACCGACTTCGCCCAAATGTCGGAGATGCCCGCGTCCAGCAGATTGCCGGCGGTGATGACGGACGCTTCGACGCTGTCGCCGATGGCTACGACCGCCGTGTCGAAATCGGAGGCGTTGATCTGCTCCAACGCCATCACGTCGGTCATGTCGGCCTGCACGGTGGGGATCTGCGACGACCAGCGGTTCACCAGTTCGCCGTCCTTGTCGACGGCGAGCACATCCTGTCCCATCGTATCCAATGTGGTGGCTACGGAACTGCCGAAACGGCCGAGTCCTACCACAAGAACGCTTCTGGTGTTGTTAGCCATGATTGTTCGCGTACCTTTCGATGTTCTGTTCCGGATTCAAGTATAGGAAGTTGCGGGTATAGAAACCGTATCGACGAATCCGCTCAGCCGACCACGATCTGCTCGGTGGGGTAGCGGACCGGCTCCACATTGCGCGGCCTGGAGATCGCGTAGGCGATGGTGAGCGGACCGAGCCTGCCGATGAACATGGTCGCGGCGAGAATGTACAGGACCGCTGGACTAGAAGCGCTGGCCACGCCGACCGAATAGCCTCCCAGACCGAACGCCGAGCAGGTGTCGAACAGCGCGTTGCTCAGCGAGCATCCGGTGATGGCCATCAATGTCATGGACACTATGGTGACGAGTGCCAGACATGAGGTGGTGACGGCCACGGCCGTCATGACGGCTTGCGAATGGATGCGACGATGGAATGCGTTGACGTCATGGCGTCCGGTGAACGCGGCGCGGCAGGTCAACAGAATCACGGCGAATGTGGTGACGCGGATGCCGCCTGCGGTCGAAGTGCTGCCGCCGCCGATGAACATGACGATGGACAGGAACACCTTCGTCGCGTCGCTCACGCCCGGCATCCATGACAGGTCGAAGCCGGAGCTGCGGGGCATGACGGCCGCCACCATCGCATGCCACAACCGCGGTTCCACGCCTTCGGTGGCGAACAGCAGTTTGTTGTTCCATTCCATGAGGAGGAACCAGGTGAACGAGGCGAGCACGATGCAGAACGTGGTGGTCAGCGTGAGCTTGGTATGCAGGCTCCAACGCTTCGGCGGACGATGGTTGCGCCATGAGCGCATGAGGTTAAGCAGGACGGGAAAGCCGAGCGTGCCGCAGAACGCGCTGACGAGGATAGGCAGGCCAACAGCCCAATTGTTGACATGCAGGCCGGCGCCGTCAGGGGTGAAGCCGGCGTTGTTGTATGCCATGACCGCGAAGAACAACGATTCCCACAGCGTGTGCCGCACATTGCCATGATTGACTTTGTACAGGCCGGGGAACAGCGCCACGAACGTGATGCCTTCGATGGTGAACGCGGTGGCGATGACCACGGTGAGCACGCCCTTGATCTCGCCGAGTTTCGTGGTGCCCAGCTCGTTGGCCGTCAGCAGCTTTTGCGTGGCCTTGAGATGGTGGTTCACGGCCAAGGCGATGAGTGAAGCGAACGTCATGACACCCAAGCCGCCCATCTGCACGGAGAAGATGAGCACGGCCTGGCCGAAAGCGGACCAATGCGTCGTCGAATTGACGATGGAGATGCCACACGTCGAAATCGCGGAGATCGCGGTGAAGAACGCGGTGGTGAATGTCGTTTGCTCGCCTTTCGGCGTGGCGGTGGGCGTGAGCAGGAGCAGCGTGGACAATGCGCCCAACATCATGAAGTACAGGATGGTCAGACGTCCGGGATGTGTGGTGAGTCTGTGCATTAGGCTGCGCTTGCGCGGCTTGCGCTCCTCCGCCATGGCCTTCTCGAACGTGTCCCCGGAGAACCACCAGGCATAGCCATGTGAGGCCTCGCGATTGGAGGAGGACTCGTCGAAGACGAGGTTGGACATGCTGTTCCTCGCTCCTTGTCTGTATAAACGGTCTTCGTTTCCTTGAGCTATTGTAGACGGTAGTGTGACGAACGGTGCAGAGACATACCATTCGGCCTGTTCGGCGGATTCGTGGGAAAACGACGAACAGATTTTGCGGGTGGGATGTACGTGGCTCGTGAACGAACGGAAACGTCTGCGGCGTGTCCGGACACCCGCTACCGCCATTCGTTCATTTGTTCGATTACAATGGTAGGCATCGGCGTCCGTCGAGGACGTGGTATGTACGAGAGTTCTCGGAAAGGGCTTGCGATGCACGGTACCCGGCATGCGGTGGTAGTGACGCATACACGTCTGCGTGAAAGCGGCACGGTGGTCGAAGAAGCCGTCGAACAGCTGCGGCGCGCCGATTTCGAAGTGACGATCATCGACAATATCGAAGCGCCCGATTTCGGCAGCAAGACGCCAGTAGTGCCGAAAAACACGGAAATCGTGGTCGTGCTTGGCGGGGACGGTACCATTCTGCGCGCGGCCGAACTGGTTCATTGCACTGAAGTGCCCATCCTCGGCGTGAACCTAGGGCATGTCGGCTTTCTTGCCGAATTTGAAAGCTTCCAGATGAGCGAGGCGATCCGTCGGATCGCCGACCACGACTATTCCATCGACGAACGTATGATCGCCCACGTCGACGTATGGCTGCCGGGCGCGACGGAACCCATCGAGGACTGGGCGTTGAACGACATCACTTTGGAACGTGCGGACCGTGGCAAGATGGTGGAATTGTCCATCCGTGTCGACGACGTGGAGATGAGCTCATTCGGTTGCGATGGCGTGATCGTATCCACGCCGACCGGTTCCACCGCCTACGCGTTTTCCGCGGGCGGGCCGATCATGTGGCCGAATGTGAAAGCCTTGCAATTGGTGCCGTTGGCGGCGCATGCGTTGTTCGCACGTCCGCTCATCATCGGTTCCGGCTCCACGTTCGCCATCGACATTCTCGAGGATTCCACGTCGGATGGCTGGATCTGCTGCGACGGCCGTCGTCAACGCGCACTGCCCAAAGGCACACGTGTCGAAGTGCGTGAATCGAAATGCACTTTGCGATTGGCTCGTTTGTCTGGCGTGCCGTTCACGAACCGGCTCGTCACCAAATTTGATTTGCCTGTCGTCGGCTGGCGCGAGCAGGCGCGCAAAACCGGTGGCATACATCATGGGCAATCGTTCCCTAGAACCGGCAAACCGGAAAGCGGGAAGTGACCGGGCATGCTGGAAGAGCTTGAGATTCACAATCTCGGTCCGATTCGTTCCGCTCTGATCGCCCCGGCAGGTGGTATGACGGCGATCACCGGTGAGACGGGAGCCGGCAAATCGATGCTGCTCAGTGCGATCCGACTGATTTCCGGCGGTCCGTCCGATGGAGGCCGCGTTTCGGTGGGCGCTCAGGAGGCGTGGGCGCAGGGTGTGTTCGAAGTCGCCTCGTCGCCGGCCGCGGTGGCCGCGGCACGGGAAGCCGGCTTCGAACCGGAGGATGGCGAGCTGTTTCTGTCGCGTAAAGTGCCCGCTTCCGGGCGATCCCGCAGCATGCTGTCGGGACGTAGCGTGCCGCGTTCCGTACTCGCCTCCGTCGCCGCCGAACTGGTGACGATTCACGGACAGGCCGACCAATTGCGCATAGCGACTACCTCACGTCAGCGCGAATTCCTTGACCGCTATGCGGGAGACGAAGTGGCTTTGGCCGCCTACGGCAAGACGTGGAACGCGCTGCGCGCAATGGACGAGCGTTTGGAAAGGCTCAGCAGCCAGGAATCGTCCATGCGCCAGCAGGCGGATTACCTGCGTGAGTCAATCGAACGCATCAACCGGGTCGACCCGCAGCCGGGGGAGATGGACGAATTGCGCGCACGCCGCGACCGCATCGAAAACGCCGCCGAAATCGCCGAAGGCGTGACCCGCGCATTGGGTGCGTTGGACGCCTCGCAGGTGGCGGATGACGTTGAATCGGCCAGCGCCGCCGATTTGATCGACCGTGCCTCGCAGGCATTGCGCGCCATTCACGTGGAAGGCGTGTTCTCCGAACTCGCCGACCGGCTCGACTCCATCAGCACCGATTTGTCCGACGTGGTGTTCAGCCTGTCCGGCGAAGTGGACAATGAGGCGAGCGTGGAGGATCTGGATGCCATCAACGGGCGCATCCACGAGTTGGACGAGCTGACCCGCCGGTGGGGGCCGGAATTGTCCGACGTGATCACGTGGAGGGACAAGGCCGTATACGATTTGGAGGATTTGGACGCCTCGCCGGAAAAGGTCGAACGGCTGGAAGCCGAACGCGCCCAACTGCTTGAGGCTGCGAAAAAAGCCGCGCAGACTGTGAGCAAACGGCGTAGAGCCGCGGCGAAGGAACTCGCGTCCAAAGTCACCGCGGAACTTGATTCGCTGGCCATGGGCACTTCGAAACTTGAGATCCGCGTGGCGGAACGCGAACAGTTGGACGCCACCGGAGCGGACGACATCGAATTCCTCTTCACCCCGTTCCCCGGCTCCCCGCAACTGCCGATGGGCAAAAGCGCATCCGGCGGCGAGCTGAGCCGTCTGATGCTCGCGCTCGAATTGGTGGCCGCTGAAAAGCATGTCGTGGCCGGCGGAACCGTGCCGCCGATGACGTTCATCTTCGATGAGGTCGACGCCGGCGTGGGTGGCAAGGCCGCTGTGGAGCTGGGTGCCCGCTTGGCCAAACTCGCCCAATCCGCGCAGGTTCTGGTCGTCACGCACCTGCCGCAGGTCGCCTCCTGGGCGGACGAACAGTATGTGGTTGCCAAAGGCGAAACCAAGGATGGTTCCATCGCCACCACCATCAGCCAGGTGCGCGGGGATGAGCGCGTGCACGAAATCGCCCGCATGCTGTCCGGCAGCGAAAGCGAAACATCTCTGGAACATGCCGAGGAACTGCTCAAATCGTCGGTGCTTGACTGACGGCGGATTCAATCGTAAAAAGTAATCGCAAATCGCAAAAGCGGTAATTGCAAAACAAAGGAGCCGATATGACACAGGAAACCAAGGCGAACCAAGGCAAAGGCGCCATCTTCGACCTTGACGGCACGCTACTCGACTCCATGGGCGTGTGGGATCAGGTGGACGTCGACTTCCTTGCCAAACGCGGCATCGAGGTGCCGGACGACTACATGCAGAAGGTCGCGGCCATGCAATTCCGCCAGATCGCCGAATACACAATCGCACGATTCGGCCTGTCGGACACTCCCGAAGCGTTGATGGAGGAGTGGGACCATATGGCACGTGTCATGTACGCCACGGTGGTTGAAGCCAAACCGTATGCGCGCGAATATCTGGAATCGTTGAAGGCGAGCGGCGCGAAACTGGCCGTGGCCACGTCATTGCCGCCGATGCTGCGCGAACCGGCCATGAAGCACGTCGGCATTTTCGACTATTTCGATGACGTGGTCAGCGTCGACGATGCTGGCGACGTCGGCAAAACTGAGCCGGACGTATATCTGCTGGCCGCGTCGCGTCTCGGCATCAAACCAAGCGACTGCACCGTATTTGAGGATCTGCTGGTCGGCATGCGCTCGGCCAAGTCGGTCGGCATGCATGTGTGGGCCATGCACGACGATTCCTCCGACGCCGACTGGCCTGAGATCTGCGATCTGGCCGACGGCGTCATGTTCGACTTCCACGACGCGCCCGTCATACTGTAACGGTTTGCATCATCGCCTGATGTTTCCGGGCCATTGCGTGATTCGACCGCTTCACGCTTTCATGACGCCGATCAGGTCCATATCTTGTTGAGCCTCATGAAGACGCGGCTCATGATTGTTCCCTATACGCCTTCTCGAACATGCCAAGCAGATCAAGCAGGCTGATGTCGGCGGCCTTGGCGGCGGTTACCGTCTGCCGGAACACGTCCATGATGCGTTCGCGCGCACGTTCCTTCATAAGCTCGTTGCCGTGGGCCAGCACGAACGTGCCTTTGCCCTGCACATTCTCGACAAGCCCCTCATCCGCCAGCTCGCTGTACGCTCTGGCGATGGTGAGCACGCTGATGTGCAGTTCCTTGGCAAGCTTCCTGAGGGAGGGGAGCGCCTCGCCGGTTTGCAGTTCGCCCGACATGATCGCCGCTCGGATCTGATCTTCGATCTGTTCGTAAATCGGTTTGCCGGACGCGGATGAGATGTTCAGCTTCACTGTATCCCTTTCTGCGAGTGATATATATCCTGACCGAACAGTGTACGCAAACTGTTCAACAGCTATATATAACAGTAACACAGATTTGGCCATGCTGTTATTATATGATCTATAACAGCATGGCCGTAATTGAAAACCTTGGTATTCCGCCATTCTGAACAGTTAGTGCCTACCGGCTGCGGTGCCTGTCCGTTACTTGTGCGACGGATGGATGAGACGGTGGAAGGACAGGTAGATCAGCCAAGACACCGGCAGCGCCAGCATGAACAGGGGATAGAACCATGCGATCGGCAGGTGCCCATAGAGAACTCCAGCCAGCACCGGCCCCAACGCCATACCCAAGTCGATGCCCATATAGTACGTGCCGTTGGCCAAGCCACTGCGCTCCCGGCCGGCGATCACCACCGCCTGCGCCTGCGTGACGGAACTCATCAGTCCATAACTGGCCGCCATGGCGATGCCCGCGCCAAGCAGATACCAATCGTTCGTCATGAACGTGAGAAAGGCAAGCGACGCCAACATCGCAAACGAACAGACGACAAGCCAGAAACGGAAACCCTTCGAATCGAACAGGTCGCGCAACGTGAGCCGCAGTACCAGCAGCGCGGCCGCATAGAACACGAAGAATAAGTCGGACGAGATACGCAGATGTCGTGCGGAAATGTAATCCACCAGGAACGACTGGTTCGCGAAATAAGGGATGGCGAACATCATGAACACCGCGGCCAATGGAATGGCCCGTGGCTCCACCAGATTGCGAAGACGCAGACGATGCCGTAACGACTGCTCGGCGGCAACGGTTTTACGAGCCGGCCTGCCACCGTTTTTCACCAGCAGAACCGTCACGAACGCGCACACGTTAAGCGTCAGCGATGCGATGAACGTCCACTGGTAGCCGACGGCCGCCTGCAGACGGATGCCGAGTGCCGGGCCGACCGCAATCGCCAACGCGTTGACGATGCCGTACAATCCCATGCCCGCGCCCATATGCCGGATCGGAAGCAGCAGCGACACCCACGTCGCCAGACAAACCGTGCCGCATGCGAAGCCAAGCCCGTTGACCATGCGCGCCGCGACCAGCATGCCCGTCGAATCGGCAAGACAATACATGACGCCCGCCACGATGTACAGCACCGTTCCCGCAGCCACCAGCAACCTCTTGCTGACCAAATCCGACAGATTGCCCGCGATGGGACGGCAGAACAGAGACACGAAACTCATCGCGCCGGCGATCACGCCCATCAGCGCGCCCGTCGCTCCCATCGACTCGCCATAGCCGGCGATGACCGGCGTGATCACCATGTTGCTGGTCATGAAGAAGAACGTCGCCAGCATCACCAGCGCCACGTCACGGGTGATGAGCCGGTCCTTCCTCGGTTCCGCGGGTTCATCCGGCCGATTTGCCGTTACGCCCGACTGCGATGCTGAAGCTACGCTCATGATTCTCCTGCCTTTCGGGAACGCACTGTACCAGCGTCAATGAAAAACGGCCGCCCGCGTATCGCGGACAGCCGATTCTTCTATGTATCGTTGCCGTTTTGCCTGTCGAAACCTTACAGCGCCTTCGCGGCCTGCTCGACGAATCCTTCCATGCCGTCGATTTCGACGACGTTATCGAAACGCACGTCGGCGGTCTCAAGACCGCGCAGCGCGGCCGGAGCGGTGGTGCCGGTGGCCTTGGCAAGCACGTCCATGCATTCGAAATCGGTGCCGGACGCGTCAAGACCCAGAGATTCGTTGACTACGCGCGGGAACTTGTACGGGCTGGCGGTGGACAGCAGCACGCGCGGCGTGAGCGGATCGCGCGGCATCTGCTGCATGACGTAGTAGCCGCATGCGGTGTGCGGGTCGATCACGTAATGGTTCTTGTTCCAGCAGTCCGCGATCATCTCGCGCACCTGGTTCTCATCGGCCCAACCGGTGCCGAAGATGGAACGAATCTTCTTCATCATCGGCTCGGGAACCTCGTAGGCGCCCCACTGGCTCAGATCGTTCATCAGCATGGAGATCAGGCGTGTGTCCTTGTCGGACATGTAATACAGCATGCGCTCCAGGTTCGATGAGATGAGGATATCCATCGACGGGGAAATGGTCTGGAAGAACGGACGCTGACGGTTGTACGTGCCGGAAGTCAGGAAGTCGAACAGCACGTTGTTCTTGTCGGACGCCACCACAAGATGCTTGACCGGCAGGCCCAGCAGTTTCGCGTAATAGCCGGCGAGGATGTCGCCGAAATTACCCGTCGGCACAACGAACTCGACCTCGTCGCCCACATTGATGACCTGGCGTTCCAGCAGCTGCGCGTACGCGGAGAAGTAATAGACGACCTGCGGCACCAGACGGCCCACATTGATGGAATTCGCGGAGGAAAGCACCACATGCGAATCATCGGCGAGACGTTCGGCAAGCTCCTTGTCGCCGAAGATGCGCTTGACGGCGGACTGCGCGTCATCGAAATTGCCCTTGAGCGCGCACACGTTCACATTGGAGCCGGACTGCGTGGTCATCTGCAGCTCCTGCACCTGGCTGACCTTGCCTTCCGGATAGAACACGGTGATGCCGGTGCCCGCGGCGTCCGCGAAACCAGCCAACGCGGCCTTGCCGGTGTCGCCGGACGTGGCGGTGACGATCATGATCTTCTCATCCGCGTCGCCATCCGCCGGAGTGGTGCGCGCCATGAAACGCGGCAGAATCTGCAGCGCCACATCTTTGAACGCGGAAGTCGGACCGTTGAACAGTTCCATCACATAGTCATCGCCGAGCGGCTTGACCGGAGTGATCTTCTCGTCGGACCACTGCGGGCCGTACGCCTCGTCGATGCACTCCTTGAGCTCGGCCTCGGTGTAGTCCGGCAGCAGCACGGACAGCACATCGAACGCGATCTGCTGGTAGGACTTGCCGGCCAAGGAAGCGATATCCACATGGGTCTCACCCAAGGAGTCGGTCACGAACAGGCCGCCATCATCGGCGATGCCCTTGCGGATGGCCTGCTTGGAGGTAAGCGAATCGGTGGTGCTGCGTGTGCTGTGGAACGTGGTCACTTGATTTCCTTAGCAATAGAACGGACAGATTACGTCAAACGTGCTTCTCAGTGTACCGGCACAGGTGGGAAGAACGTCGCCTCGCGTCCGTGGAATGGGACGCCGACCCCATACGATTGCCGACGGAAGGTCCTGCTTTTCCACGTGGCACCGCGATCGTGCCGTCCATGTCTTCGCGCGCAGGCGGTGCCATATTTCCCACATGTTTCGAAACCCGGTTTTCCTCCGATCGTTTTCACACGTACACTGCTCTGTAACCCGCGGTACAGCGGATGATCATTCCGAAGTCAAGGAGGGCTTCATGACTGCATCACCTCTTGCGCAAACACCGAACGACATGTTCAACGCGCCCATCGCCGAAGCGGATCCGGAAATCGCCGAAATCCTCGACGCCGAACTGTCCAGGCAGCAAAACGGACTCGAAATGATCGCATCCGAGAATTTCGTGCCTCGCGCCGTCCTACAGGCACAAGGCTCCGTGCTGACCAACAAATACGCCGAAGGCTATCCGGGACGCCGCTACTACGGCGGCTGCGAGCAGGTGGACAAAATCGAAACCATCGCCCGCGAACGCGCCAAAAGCCTATTCGGCGCCGAATACGCCAACGTACAGCCGCACTCCGGCGCACAGGCCAACGCAGCCGTCTACCAGGCGCTCGTCAAACCCGGCGACACGGTCCTCGGCCTCGCCCTCGACCACGGCGGCCACCTCACCCATGGCATGAAAATCAACTTCTCCGGCCGCTTCTACCACGCCGAAGCCTACGGCGTGAATCCCGAAACCTTCCGCATCGACCCGGGAATCATCCGCCAGCGTGCGCTCGAAACCCATCCCGCCATGATCATCGGCGGATGGAGCGCCTACCCGCGCATCGAAGACTTCAAAGCCATGAAGGAGATCGCCGACGAGGTCGGCGCCAAATTCTGGGTGGACATGGCCCACTTCGCCGGCCTCATAGCCGCCGGACTGCATCCAAGCCCCGTCCCATACGCCGACGTCGTATCCTCCACCGCGCACAAAACCCTCGGCGGCCCACGCTCCGGCTTCATCCTCGCCAAGCAGGAATACGCCAAGAAACTCAACTCCGCCGTATTCCCCGGCCAGCAAGGCGGCCCGCTCATGCACGTCATCGCCGGCAAGGCCGTCGCCTTCAAAGTCGCCGCCACCCCGGAATTCAAAGACCGCATGCAACGCACCCTCGACGGCGCCAAGATCCTTGCCGAACGCCTCATGGCCGACGACGTCAAAAACAACGGCATCAGCGTCCTGACCGGCGGCACCGACGTGCACCTGGTCATGGTCGACCTACGCAACAGCGAAATGGACGGCAAACAAGGCGAAGACCTGCTCGCACAATGCGGCATCACCATCAACCGCAACACCGTCCCGTTCGACCCACGCCCCGCATCCGTGGCCTCCGGCCTGCGCATCGGCACCAGCGCACTCGCCACCCGCGGCTTCGGACCCAAGGAATACGAGGAAGTCGCCGACATCATCGGCACCGCTCTCGCCGCAGGACAGGACGCCGACGTCGACGCGCTCAAGGCGCGCGTCGACAAGCTTGCCGAAGACTTCCCGCTTTACCCGGGACTCGACCAAATCCACTGATCACCAGCCTCGACTGACGAAATCGCGCCCCGCCGCGCAACCAACGACCCGAAAATGGCCGTCATTGCCCAGCGAGGCGTGATTTCGCGCTATTCTAAGAGACTATGACGAATCCACAGAACCAAGGCACCGCCATGAACGCCGACGTGTTCGAAGCAGTATGCGCCATGGGCGACGCAGCCCGCACCGCGCAATCGCAACTTGCCCAGGCAAACACCGAAGCCAAAAACCAACTGCTCAACGCCATCGCCGACGCACTCGACCAGCATGCGGACGACATCGCCGCAGCCAACACGCTCGACATGAACCAAGCCGAAACCGACGGCATGGACGCCGGCAAACTCGACCGACTCAAATTCGACCAGCAGCGCATCGCCGCCGCCGCGCAAGGCGTACGCCATGTGGCATCCCTACCAGACCCCATCGGCGAAATCGTACGCGGATACCATCTGGAAAACGGCCTACGACTGCAGCAGGTACGCGTCCCCATCGGCGTGCTCGGCATGATCTACGAAGCGCGCCCCAACGTCACCGTCGACGTTGCCTCCCTATGCATCAAATCCGGCAACGCCGTCCTGCTGCGCGGCGGACACGCGGCCGAACACACCAACGCGGCAACACTCGCCGTCATCGCCGACGTACTCACCAAACACGGATACGACCACAACATGATCGCCACCGTAGACCAATACGGACGCGACGGCGCCACCGCCATGATGGAAGCACGCGGCCACATCGACGTGCTCATCCCACGCGGGGGAGCAGGACTCATCCAAGCCGTGGTACGCAACTCCAAAGTCCCCGTCATCGAAACCGGAGCCGGCAACGTGCACATCTACGTCGACCGCACCGGCAACCCCGACAAAGCCATCCCCATCCTCATCAACGCCAAAACCCAACGCGTCGGCGTATGCAACGCCACCGAAAAACTCCTCGTCCACAAAGACATCGCCGAAAGCTTCCTGCCGAAAGCCGCGGCAGCGCTCGCCGCAGCGGGAGTCGAAATGCATGCCGACGAACGCGCGTATGGCATCATCGAACATGCCGGAATCGCAAATGCGCAACTCGTGCATGCCACCGACGAGGATTGGGACACCGAATATCTGGCACTCAAAATCGGCATCAAGGTGGTCGACTCGCTTGACGAGGCCATCGCGCATATCAACCGCCACTCCACCGGGCACACCGAATCCATCATCGCCGAAGACTATTCGGCCATCGAGGAATTCACCGCCCGCATCGACTCGGCGGTGGTGATGGTCAACGCCTCCACACGTTTCACCGATGGCGGCGTGTTCGGATTCGGCGCGGAACTTGGCATCTCCACACAGAAGATGCATGCGCGCGGTCCGATGGGGCTGCGCGAGATGACCACGACCAAATGGATTGGCTACGGAACAGGACAGGTGAGAGAATGAGCGACGAAGTCATGCAGGACAATATGCAGCACACCATGCAGGACAACAAGAACCCATGGAACGCGGACTTGACCGACCTAATGCTCAGATTGCGATTGGCGTCCGAACGATTGAGCATCGTGCGGTATGTGTTCCTTGTGCAGGTCGAAGACGGTATCGCGTCAGCGGACGAACGCGCCTCGCTCGAATACGCCGACGCGGTGCTGATCGGCTGGCCCGAAACCGACGCTTCGGACGTCATCACTCCCGATGCCGCCCAGCTTGACGATATCGACGAGCAGATGCGGGTCATGGAACAGCACATCGCCAAGTTCAGCGCGATGGAACGAGACCATGACATCGTCGGCATGACCGACACGCTGATTCGTGTCACCGAGCGCGTTGCCGGAATCCGCAGTATATACCAGCCGGATTTCCCGCTGCCGACATTCGCCGAGATTCGACGTGTGGTGCAGGACGAGTGGGATGAGGATATGGACAAGATCGATCCCGACAACGCCTCACCGACCGCGGACAGCATCGAGCAGGAAACCGCCGACGCGGACAAAGAGCAGCAGGCCGAGAAACAGGCCGAACAGCAGGCCGATGGCGCGCAAAAGAGCGGAGCGTCCGCATGACCGGACCAAAACGCATGCGGCCGGAATCTGCGGAGGCCGATCCCGAACTGACCGTCAGCTACGTGGTCGAGCCGGAACGACGCATGTCGGAACTATCCGTAGACCGGCCGCAATCAGCCGTGGCCACCGGACACAGGTCCGCGCGAGGCAACTGGCACAACCGGTTGCGCATCGGCATCATGGGCGGCACTTTCGACCCGATCCATAACGGCCATTTGGTCGCAGCCTCCGAAGTGTCCTGGGTGTACGACCTCGACGAGGTGATCTTCGTGCCGACCGGACGGCCGGTGTTCAAGTTGGACAAGAAGGTCACCAATGCGGAGGACCGGTACCTTATGACGGTCATCGCCACCGCGTCGAACCCGAAATTCACCGTGTCGCGCGTGGACATCGACCGTCCCGGCGTCACCTACACCATCGACACCCTGCGTGACATCCGCGCCCAGTATCCCGATGCGGAACTGTTCTTCATCACCGGTGCCGACGCCGTGGCGGAGATCATGCAATGGAAGGACGCCAACAAGATGTGGGAGCTGGCGCATTTCGTGGCCGTGACACGTCCCGGTTATTCCTCGCCGGACGGCGTGAAATTACCTGAAGGCAAGGTGGATACGCTGGAGATTCCCGCATTGGCGATTTCTTCCACGGATGTGCGTCGCCGCGCCGAACATGGCGAACCCGTCTGGTATCTCGTACCCGACGGCGTGGTGCAATACATCGGCAAACACGGCCTATACCGATAGAAGGTGGACGGAACGATCGCATGGCCCCCGAACACACGTGGTCGGTGAGGTCTGCGCGGCCGGTTAGTATGGGTCACATCCACTTCGCTAGAACAGACGTTTGGAGACACGGTGAGCGCAATCCTTGAAGGAAAGCCGGATAAGAACCTTATCCTTGTCACAGGCAGAGCACACCCGAAGCTGGCGGCGGAAGTCGCCGAACAGCTCGGCATTGATGTTCTGGAAACCACAGCATACGATTTTGCGAACGGCGAAATGTACGTGCGCTACACCGAGTCCGTGCGTGGCGCGGACGTGTTCGTACTGCAGAGCCATTCCAATCCGGTCAACCAGGCCATCATGGAACAGCTCATCATGATTGATGCGTTGAAGCGTGCTTCCGCGCGTTCCATCACCGCGGTCTGCCCGCTGCTGGGCTATTCCCGCCAGGATAAGAAGCACCGCGGCCGCGAGCCCATCTCCTGCCGTCTGGTGTTTGACCTGCTCAAGACCGCAGGCGCCGACCGCATCATGAGCGTCGATCTGCATGCGGCGCAGTCGCAAGGCTTCTTTGACGGCCCGGTTGATCATCTCATCGCCATGCCGGTGCTGGTCGATTACATCCGTGACCGTTTCTCCAACCAACTTGACAACGTCGCTGTCGTCTCCCCGGACGCCGGTCGTATCCGTGTTGCCGAACAGTGGGCGCAGCGCCTCGGCGGCGGTCCGCTCGCCTTCGTGCACAAGACCCGCGACATCACCCGCCCGAACCAGGCGGTCGCCAACCGTGTGGTCGGCGACGTCGCAGGCAAGGACTGCGTGCTTGTCGACGACCTGATTGACACCGCGGGCACCATCGCCGGCGCATGCAACGTGCTTAAGGATGCCGGAGCCAAGTCGGTGACCGTCGTCGCCACGCATGGCGTGCTGTCCGGCCCGGCCGTGGACCGACTGAAGAACTGCGGCGCACGCGAGGTCGTGCTCACCGATACCGTGCCGATTCCGGAAGAAAAGCGTTGGGACGGTCTGACTGTTCTGTCGATCGCGCCGTTGCTGGCAAGTGCCATCCGCGCCGTGTTCGAAGACGGTTCCGTTGCCGAACTGTTCGACACGTATCCGGAACATCACGGCCAGGGCTTCCTGTTCGCCTGATTTTCTAGGAAACTCGGATACTTCTGACACTTCAGATATTTCGAGGTTTTACGTTATACGGGTTCCGGTTCATTCGGAACCCGTTTTCTTTATGCTTTTCGCTGCATTGCACGCTGACGGTTGCGCGGGTGGGGGTGTTTCCGCCATGCCGTACGGGCCGATCCGACTTGTTCGAATGGTAATGCGTGCGGAACGTCATGATGCCCCCGCATCTTAAAAAAACGTCAGGCCGGCATCAGACCTGTACGCCTGCGAGCTTCAGGAACTTCTTGTCGGACTGGATGCCTTGAGTCAGGAACTCTCCGTTCTTGAACAGCGCGTAGGTCGTGACCGGAGCTGGCGTATTCTGGGCCTGCTCACGGCTGATGATGTGAATGGTTTTTAATGGAATGCTGTGCTCTTCCGCCACCGCTTCCACGCGTGGCACCCAGTAGTGGGTGAACGGACACTGGTCCGTGTAATAGAGAACGAATCCATCACCATCCGCCGTGGGATATTTGGCGCATTCTTTGAATTGCGGAGGCTTCGTGTCCGAACCGAACGGCAGGTACATGAGCATGATTCCGCATGATGACGTGTCCGCAACCATGAAACCCTTGTGCGCAAGGTATTTCGCGTCGGAGAGGAATTCGCGCTTGCGTCCTTCGGCAGACAAAATACACAATCCCTTCCGCCCCTGCTCCTTCGCATCCCTCACGCACTCCCGTAACAGGTCGTTGGAATATCCGTGCCCTTTCATGGAGCCGGCGACCCATAGACAGTCGATGTAAAGATACCCATCCGCTTGGATAGGAACCCACGCGTTCTCCGCGGGGATATATTCGATGAAGCATTTTCCGCGTTCTACGCTGCGGTAGAAGATCAATCCTTCGTCGAATCGACGTTTGAGCCACTCCTTTTTCGCAAGGGCCTGTTTGCCGGACATGGCGCAGCAGACGTGCTCTGCATCGATGTTGTCCCTGGTAATTCGAATGTATTCCATTCGGGACCTCCTTGTCTTGCGCGGTTCCGCCCATGTTGCCGCCTATGGCGTGGGATTATTGCCAAGTCTACTGGAAGGCGCCGTTCCTTGACATCAGCGTTGCTCCGAAAAAACGAGATTCCGGTTTCCATGACGTTTTCAGACTTCCGTATTTTAGATATTTAGACAAACGTCTAAATATCTGGTAGGATGAATATCCCAATCCGATACTGGAAAGAGAGCGATGATGGCAGGAGAAGGATTCAAGGCACTCGCCGACCCCACGCGGCGTCGTATCCTCGAGCTGCTGCGTGCGGGGGATATGACCGCGGGGGAGCTCGCGGAGCATTTCGACATCAGCAAGCCATCGCTCAGTCACCATCTGGCGACTCTTAGGAACGCTGGTCTCGTAACGGACGAACGACATGGGCAGAACATCGTGTACAGCCTCAATACCACAGTTATGCAGGACTTGGTCGGATGGTTCATGGGCTTCGCGGACGATCCGGAAGACAGGCAATGAAAGGTCTGACAATGCAAAAGCAGGAAAAACCCGAGACAACCAAAGCCTCGACCGGTATTCCGGCCCGTGTATGGGTCGTCCTCATGCTGCTTTGCGTGCTGAACGTCGTGGCGCATCTTGCCGCCATGCCGGGGCTACCTGAGCGCATTCCCATGCATTGGGGTGTTGACGGCGGTGTGAACGGATGGGGGCCACGTTGGATGGCATCCGTTCTGGGTGCGCTTCCATTGACGTTTCTCGCACTGTTCTATGTGGTGCCGCGCATTGATCCGAAAGGTGCCGCATATGCCAAGTTCGGCGGATTCTACCAAGGATTCGTGATCTCGTTCACGGTATTCATGTGCGCCATCAGCTGGCTTGGGGAACTCACCGTCTGGAACCTCCTTCCTGGCAAGGGCGCGGTCAACGTCATCGTGTCCGGGGCGATCGGCGCGTTCTTCATCGGCATGGGTAATTATCTACCTCGTGTGCGGCAAAACTACACGCTCGACATCAAAACGCCATGGGCGCTCGACGACCCCGACAACTGGCGCCGCACCCACCGTTTCGGCGGAGCCTGTTTCATGGTGGTGGGCGTTAGCCTGATTGTGCTGGGATTTTTAGGAGGTATATTGCCTGAAACCTGGATTCTGGCAGTGATTATGGTGCTTGCGATTGTCTCGGTCGCAGCCATGTATGTTTACTCGTATCTCATCTGGCACAAATCCCACAACAGCTGATTGGGTAGCACCCCCGGTTTTCTTCAGCGAAACCACAGGGGAGTCCGACCCGAATTGCCTGACCGTGCGGGTCGTGTTGACGCGGATAAACGGATAAAAGACGCCCCGGTGACATGGAAACTAGCGGTTAGCATGGGGACTCGTACTTGTAAGTGCAACAGGCATTCCGATGATGTTTGATTTTCCTGCATGCAAACCCGTCGTGTTCTTTATTTCTGTTGTATTGCGAGCAGTACGGTGGCGCGCAGGACGTCCTCGTCGGCGAAATTCAGGCCCCATATGATCTCGACCTTGTCGGTGAGGCGCTTCTGCACGCCGCCGACGATCGCCGTGGCGTCGGACAGTTGGAGGCTCTTCGGACCTTCGATGGCGATTATCGCTCCCGTGACCTCGTCGGATGCGACGCTCGAATCATGGAACCGTCCGTCGAGCGCCTCCACGATGCCCGTCGACGACCCGCTTTCCACGCGGATGACCGTGGTCAGGGCGCCGGCGCAGACGCTTCTGACGTCGTCCCCATCGATGTGGATGTACTTGTTGTTGCCGAGGAATCCCTCCAACGCCGCGACGGCATCGTCCATCGTCGTGGCGGGATCCTCTCCCGGGACGGGCAGGAGGTCCACGTCCACGCGGTCCGTGGCGTCCGTTCCGGCTGCCGGCATGCGGACGGTCAGTTCCCGTTCGCCGTCGTTTTCGTTCCATAGGATCTTGACGACATGGCTTCCGTCCGTCTTGTCCGTGGCGTCGATGTGTCGTGCGGTCATTTTTGGTTCCTTTTCGATGAGGCGGGTTCGTTTCTTTCCGGGGCATGTCCCGGCCGTTCTTACTTCTGTCGATGCCGGACGGGCGTGTGGTCCGATCGGGGCGAGTGCGAATCAGGACGGGGGCCGGCATGGGCGTCGTGGATCGGCGACGAGTCCCAAAAACGTCACCGATCCACGACGCAATCCCGACACCCGTTTCGCAGCCGAGGACGATGGCGGAAGGGGCATTGGCGCGGTTCTTGCCGGCCATGACGGAAGACGTGGTCTGTGCGAGAGTGCTATGCCTTGGCTAGCTTCTTATGTCTGAGGGTGTAAACGGCATCGGCGGAATCGGCGACACGTTTGGAATGCGTCACCACAATGACACATTTACCGAGTTGATGAGCGGCATGCCGCAAAAGATCAATCACCTCATCAGTCATTTCCGGATCCAGGCTGCCAGTCGGTTCATCCGCCAGAATCGCGCGGCCGGGCGCCACTAGGGCGCGGCCGACCGCCACCCGCTGACGTTGGCCACCCGACAAGTGCATGATGTTGCGCTTCGATTCCTCACGGCTCAGCCCCAGATCCTCGAGGATTTTCATATCGGCCTTGGGATTGACCAGGCGCAGATTCTCTTCGGGGGTGAGATAGTCGATCAGATTATGGTCCTGGAACACCAAGGACACGTGCTCGCGACGGTGCTTTGAATAACCCGTCGTAGCTATATCCTCGCCCTCAAAACGAACCACTCCATCAGAGGGGGCATCCAGACCGGCCAACAGAGACAGCAAAGTGCTCTTTCCCGCTCCCGATGGACCGGTTATCGCATACATCTTTCCGGATTCGAAATCTGCGTTCACGTCCGAAAGAACGCGAATCTTCGCCGCGCCATATGAGTAATTGACATGGTCCAATTGCAGACAGATAGTCATGATTAGTATCTCCTAACGCATAGAGGAAAGAATGGATTTCGGGGATTTGGCCAGCACTGCGGCGCACGACACGGCAAGCGCGATCGCGATGACCGCGCATCCGAGCAGCAGGATGAGCAGCGTCTGTTCTGGCGGCAGAGCCTCCACCTGCAATGATTCAAGAGGCGCGACTCCCGAATCGTGCAGCAGAAGCGAGGACACGTAACCGGACAATAGGGAGCCCGTTCCCAGCGAGCACAGGGCGGCGACCACAGCCATGAGACCGGTTTCGATCGCGAACTGGGCGATAATCTGCATCTTGCCGATGCCGAGGGCCAGAAGGGTGCCTATCTCATGGATGCGTGAGCGAATCCAGAAGACAAGCGCCATGCCCAATACCAGCACATCGGCCAGGCAGACGGACAACAGCACCATGCGGACCAGATCGCGTACCGTTTCCACCGACTGCAGCACGCCGGAAAGCCGCGCCGAGTCATCGGTGACGCCATACTCGCTTCCGGCGATTTTTTTTGCTTGGGCCATTGCTGCGGAAAGATCCCGCGGATTATCCGAGAGGCACCGGATCGTGCCGACCCGTTCCTCTCCAGTCAGCGCGGAAACCACTTGGGCGCCCGAATAGATGAGATTCTCCGATGCGTCCGATGGCATAGGGCTCTGTGCCTGTACATTGCCAGAGAAGATTCCGGCCACGCGAACGGTGGAATCGCGGCCTTCCTGACTGAGTCGGAAGGTCGATCCCACCGATAGTCCATTCTCACGTGCGAAATCCCGGTGAATCAGTACGTTCCGGCCATTACCTGAAATGTGGTGTCCTTGTTCCAACCGGTACAGGCCGCTTTGGAACTCTTCGGACAACGAGGAGTCAGTGGTGCCCAGCACGCTGACCTGCGTGGATAGGCCGGAATCCAGTCGAGGACCATGTTCGGGGACAACCGGATGCGCGCCATCCACCTGCGCCAGGGTCTTACGTTCGTAAACGGTTTTCCCTACGCCGGGGATGCGTGAGAACCGGCTCGCTTCCTTTGGGCTGACGGGATTCTCGCCGGTGTCGACGGTAAAACCTATTCCCAGGCTTCCGCCGATATCGTCGGACATTTTCTGAAGCGCCGTTGACGCTCCGACCTGAGCCACGAGACTGGTGAAAACCATCAGCATCAACAGTCCGATGATTCCGCTGCGTACCGGTTTACGTACGATTGCCAGCGTGGCACGCTTCCACACGTTCATGCCCGTCATCGGAGCTCCGACAGGCTTCGTGGCGACTTGCGCAGCATCGGTATGCACGATATGGCGACGCATACCAGCATCACCGCCAGCAGGCCGAGCGATACATACAGTACGGCGGTTGTGTCGATCGATACCGTGAGCGAATCCAAGGTACGAACCGACATATTGGACTCAAGATCGCCGCCGACCTGTCCCATGCTGCTCAGTTCCTTCGCCGCGGAGGCGTTCACGGAACGGAGGGCCGAGGTGCCAAGCCATTGGGCCGCTCCCCGTGCGCACAGCCATCCGAGGACCAGGGACGGCAGGCCGATCAGAATCATCTCGGTTAGATATTGGGCGATCAGGGATGGCTTGCCGATGCCGAGGGACACCAATACGCCCATCTCCTGACGTCGGTCGTTCATCCACAGCAAGAGCATGAGGCTGAGGACTATCACTGCCGAGATGGTCACGCCGATCAAAGCGCCGCGCATCATGGAGCGCACACTTCGGGCGGCATTCAGCATGCTCGACGTATATTGGTCATTGCGCGTGATCTGGTAGTTGTTCCAATCCACCGGAAGCTTCTTCGCCGCTTCCATGGTTTTCTCCACGTCGACACCCCTGTCCAGAACGAAAGTGGCATCCTGGTATATTTCCTTGCCGACCTTGTACTGGTACAGAGTACTTGTAGTGTCCAAATCGGTGTACACAGTGTTGGAGGTGAGTTCCGCGCGGCTGGATACCTTTCTGTCGCTGTCCCCTTTGAATATTCCGACGATGGTGGTTTTGACGGTCGCCGTCGAATGCGACTCATTGTCGGCATCATATGGATTGGCCTTGAGCGTGAGGGTATCGCCGACTTTAAGCCCATTGGTTTTGGCGAGATCCTCATGGACCATCGACATATGCTTATCGGACGCCTTTAGATGACGTCCTTCGACCATGCCGAGCGTGTGGGACGTGAACACATTGAGTTTTGACGAATCGTTTGTGCCTATGACGTTGGCCGTATTGCCGAACTGCTGTTCTTTCTCCGCATCGTAATCATCGCCGCCGGGGACCTTCACCACGCTGGCTCCCACGAGATCGGCGGTGGCGTTCTGCCTGACCATGCACGAGCCAACCCCGGACAGCTTCGAGATTCGTTGCACATCGGCGGGACGAACCATTCCGCCTCCGCGAGGCGTCAGCATGCTGCCTTGCAGGTTACTGGCCAGCACGAATCCGCCGACCGCCTGTTTTTCAATCTGTCCGGCCTCATGTTGAGCTGCCTGAGAAACCGCGGTTGCGGACAGCATACTCGCCGTTATGATGGTCAGCACAATGAACAGCACCGCGGTGCGCACTCGTTTTCTGAGCACATAGCGCGCCGCCCGTGAGATAAAGGTCATTAATACCCCCTGTAAAGCTGGGACCTTCTCGGTAGTGCCCGAAAAGATGTGCACTTTGGACCATGGCCGTCCATGGCACGATGATCAGTTCGCTTCCGCGAGTTTGTCATCGAGCCGGGACCTGTCGAGATAGCGGCGGGTCGACGCTTTCCTCGCGCCGTCTGTGGCGCTCGATGACCGCGGATTCGAAGACCTCGCCCTTGAGCTTGGGCACCTTCAGGCCGAGCCTGCCGGCCTTGGCGGTCAGGCTCCGGTCGTAGTGGCCGGCGCGGTACACCTTCCGCTCCCCGGCGCGCTCGTATCTGGCGGCGTTGGCGATCTCGTCGGCCTGAAGCGCCGGGCATCGCGTTCAATGGTTCGGTGACCTTCTCGACGACCAGGCGGTCGAGCTTGGTCTCGAGCAGGTTCCGGTCGATCTGTATGATGCTCGAGGGTCTTGCCGACTTTGTCGCGTCCGCGCCGAGCGGATTCCTACACTCTTTGGCGGCCCTGTCCAGATCGGCGGCCGCCGACACGCACGTTCCGCGCGCCATGGCCGTCCTGTGGTCCTCATATGCCCGATAGCCCAGGCGGCCGCCCACGACCACTGCGGTAGACGCGGCCGCCGCCACGCCGCTGAAGCGGCCGGAATGACGGACTGGAACCCGCCATCGTCGGCATACGTCGGTGTATGCGGTCGGCGCGTTGGGCAAACCCATGCCGCACCGGCCGGAGGCTGAGGGGGCCGTTCGACCGGAAAACTCAATGGCCGTAGGATTCCCGGATGCGGGCGTCGGGCCCGGTGGCAATCCGGACTGGAACCCTCATACGAAAAACGGGCTGCCGTGGTCCGTTGGGAACCACGGCAGCCCGCCATGTGATTCGTTGGAATCGGAAAGCCTTACTTGTTGAGGACCTTCTTCATCAGGTCGGAGGAGGCCTTGGCGAGTGCGAACTGGCCGAAGCCCGGGTCGATGGAGGCGAGGTTGGCGTTGATGATCTGGTTGAAGGTGTCGTTCTTCATGGTGTTTCCTTTCGGACGGCCGCCTGTCTTCTTGCTCTTGTCTTCTTCTGCGTCGCGCGGCTCGTCGCTTCGTTGTTTTCTTGTCTCTGTATCTTCTGTTGTTTTTCTGTTGTGCCTTCACTATAGGCAGGAAAGTATGCGTACGTCATGCCGCAATCGCCATTTCTATTGTAGACTCATCGGTTCATCTTAAAGAAAGAATAAAAAACGGTCATATATTCTGTTGCGCAGCCTGCCGCAGCGTAGTTTTGGGTAGATGAAGTGCGATTGTTCTGCCCATTCCGACGGAAAAGTTCATGTTTGCGTCGGAATGGGCGGATGAATTGCGATTGTTCTGCTGGTTTCGATGCAAATGGTAGCTTTATCGTCGTTTCGAGCAGAAAAGTCAACGGTTTTCTGTTGATTTCAACGCTGGCAGCCCGGTTTGCGTCGTTTCAAGCAGAAGAAGTGCGGCTCGTCTGCCGGTCTCAACGCGAACGGCAGACTTTGCGTCGTTTTGAATGGAAAGACCAATGGATTTCTGTCGGTCTCGACGTGGACGGATTCGGCCTTTTTCTGCACCAGTGGGGATTGACCTTCCGTCGGCATCCGGAGCGAAGGCCTATCGCTTCGAACGCTTGCCTACAAGAACCATGGAACAGCCTGCCGACACGCACAGGTTCACTCCGCAGGTCACCGCCGGCAATAGCCGTATGACCGGCTGGTCATAGAAATCGAGGACATCGGGATCCATGAATCCTGAGTACGCCTCGAAAAGCGGATATGGCACGAGTGCCAGTGTCGAACTCGCAAAGAACAATATCCAGATAACGGAGAGGCACAGGATGAAGGCTCTTCGACCTTCTGGACGGATAGTTTTCGAGAATGCGAAAAGAGTCCATGAAAGCACGGTGATTAAAGCTCCAGCGACATACAGCAGACTCGGAATCTCGTCATACATGATTTCGCCTCCTCTCGATTCGGTTGCAGACGATTCGATCTATCGGCAGTATGGGCTGATTATAAGGCGGCGTTGTTTTTGCGTCAAGAGGTTTTGGCCGCTCATGGCCGATTTGACGTTTCGCTGGAATCGCAAGGCAATGATGCTGCACGGATCTGGCGAGTCTTCGATACCTGCACATGCCAAGCGAGGGACGATCCATGGGGTGGCAGGGTCGAGGGATCTTCGCAATGCCGTTCTCGCCGCTCGCGAAAACGGTTCGTCATGATTCCGTTCGGCTACAACGCGGACCGAGCGAGCCTGCATTGGAACAACTGGAGCTACTGAAACGGCAAGACCTCCGAAACCGCGATTGCCGACGGCGACGAGGATTCGCCGAAGAAGGAGAAGTATCGGTCAAGGTGGCCGCGGTGAACCTGAAAGCAATCTAGATTATCCTGATCCACATATTGTCCATTGTGTCCATTTGCCGTATGATGAAAACGGATGGAGGTGGTTGCGATGACCATGATGATGGGTGGCAAAGTCCATAGGACGAGGTCTAAGGCACGGCGCTCTGCTGGCGGAGTTCCCGGAGCGTTCCTGCAAGGGGTGGACGGCACGCGTATCCCGTTGACGCCGGATGACTACAGGCGCGTTAGGGAGTTTCTGCTTGCGGAGCCGGAACGGGCGGTGGCGGATGACGAGCGTATCACGACCGGCGAGGCGGCGCGTATTCTTGGGGTCTCCCAACGCACGCTCACACGCATGCTGGACGCGGGCATGATTCCGTACACTCGCATGGGGGAGCGCAGTTACCGTTTCCTGAGGCTTTCGGATGTGACCGACTACAAGCGCAGGCGCGACGAGGCCACATCCAAGGCGTTGGATGAGATGCGTTCCATCGCCGATGAGGACGGCGCGTACGACATCGACTATTCGGATTACCTGTCCCGGTTCGATAAGTAGAGTGCCCTTATGATCGCGCTGCTTGACGCCAACCTGTTCGTACCTACGTGGATCATCGACCCACTGCTTAGCTTGGCCGAGGCTGGTCTGTGCGAGCCAGCATGGTCTGCGAGGGTCATGGACGAGGCACGCTTGGCCATCATGGAAGTGCGGCATGTGCCCGACGTCCGGGCCCGCGGTTTTCTTGACGCGATCTGCAGGGCCTTTCCGATGGCCATGGCGGAGGATTGGGAGCGGTTTGAACCGGACGTGAATTTGTCGGACCCCAACGACGGGCATGTGGTCGCGGCCGCCCGTCGGGCCGGTGCGGAAACCATCGTCACGTTCAACCTCAAGGATTTCCCCGCAGACGAACTTTCCAGGTACGGACTGCACGCTCAATCGCCGGATGTTTTCCTTACCTCCGTGTTCGATGCACATCCAGAAGAAGCGATGGACGCCATGCGCAGACTGGTCGGCTCCAAACGCCATCCGTCGCGTACCATGAGCGAGGAAATCGAGCATTTGCGCATCTTGCGCCTTCCGCTGTTCGCACGGAGATTGTCCGAAACGGTAGGCTAATCCCCGTCATCTGCAACACTGCGAATCATACGGTAGGCGCAATCAATGCACAATCTGTGAATAATCGCTAATCCATTGGCTCAACACAACCTATTGCCGCCTTGCACCGTGGAATCAAGCAAATCACGAAGAAAAGGCTGTCCGCACGGCAAGATTTCGGTCGTAGGCGATGGATTCGGACGAGCCGTATCCGAGAGGGTGCCAGTACGAATAGGTGGACTCGGACCGGTCATGTCTAGGGGGTCGGAATAGCCCCCTAGACATAGTCCTTTTTGCTCCCCCACCTGGACTCGAAAGATCTCATGCTACTTATGTTGCTTCTTTGGTGGATGTCACTGGCTCCCAAGAAGAATGAAGTACCAGGAAAGACCATATAACAGAACGCCTCTGCACTCTAGAGAGGCCGGAAGAGAACAGACGAAGACGCCACAACATATTCCCTTCCGGCTTTTTTATTCCCAGGTGCCGTTTCAGATGCATTTTAAGGTTCCAAAAAAACGCCATACATATAGGTCTGACCGGTTTTGCCGAATCAACTGTCATGCGCTATCTTTTTTGCATCGAGGGGGCTTCGTCTCCCGGAGATGCATATGCTCTTTCAATGGCGACGACGCTCGTGCTCCTTGGCCTTGCAATCCTCCCCGAATCGGGCGTCCCTGCCGACGCTAACGCGTGGAAGGACCTGATATGACGGACCCAGATCTGGAAGTCACAAGGATAAGAAGATTCGGAACGATCGTTGCGCGGAAACGATCCGACGGGTCGATCAGCGCATGGCTTGCACGCTATTCGTCACCCGTGGATGGACGCCGAGTGCAACGATCATTTGAAAGTGTGCGGGATGCTGAGTCATGGCTTGCCGGCGAACATGAGCTGGTCGAAATGCACCGTCGTGGTTTAAAACAGTGGGTTCATCCGACCGACAGGGATCGTCGGAAAAAAGCGGGATCGATGACATTCGATGAACTTGCCGACTGGTATGTGGATACGCATCGAAAACCGGATGGCACCGCGCTACGTGGCGCGGCAAGACGTAATCTGCGGACGGACGTGGGCCATTTAAAAGACGTGTTCGGCGGCATGACGCTCAAGCAAATCACTCCGGACGTGATTTCCAAATGGTACTTCGGCGAGCATGCGGAAGGCGAGTGGGTGTTCCCCCGCATGTGCCAGAGACTGAAAGCCATCATGAATCTCGCATGCTCGGACAAGTTCGGTACAGGAATGCCATTGCTGGCGTCGAACCCGTTCACCCTACCGATTCCACCTGATCCGGAACCCAAATCGTGGGAGGTGCCGCCATTGACGGGCACGCAACTGGCCGCCCTATACGAGTCGATGCCGGAATACGACCGGTTAAGTGTCCTCTTGGCCGCATGGGCCGGTGGCATGAGAATCGGCGAGGCATGCGCGTTGAGAGTATCCGATTTCAATCTTGAAGCCCGAACCATGATGGTGAATCATTCGGTCTGCCGTGGGGAACACGATCTGGGAGAATTAAGATTAGGGCCGACCAAGTCGAAGCATTCCAAACGCGTGTGCCCGTTGCCTGACCTGCTGGTGCCATTGGTCCGCGAGCATATCGCCAATCGAAAAGACGAATCCAGCCCGTATTTATTCCAGTCCCGTCGGGGAAAGGGACCACTCGCCCCGACGACCCTGGGCAATCATTTCCGTCAAGCGCGCGAACAGGCGGGATGCACGACAGCGACGTTCCGTACGTTGCGTGTCACTCATGCGACCCTGCTCATGCAGAACGGCGGCACGATCCGTGAAACGATGGACAACATCGGAGACTCCACCCAAGAGGTCGTGATGCGTCATTACACAAGGACAGTGCAGGAACATCAACGTCAGGTAGTGAATCGCATGGCAGTGGGTATGACATCGGAAAGCAAGACCCTGCAGCATATCCTCGGCGTGCAATACGCCGTTCCGACTCCGGTTCCGGAGGCCCGACTGTTGGATCTGGACGCGAAACTCTCCCTGATCATCAAAGCCCTACAACAGATAAGTGTGAACGACTAATAACAAACAATTTCAGCGTGACCAGGACCCGTCCATCTGGGATACGTCTCAAACCAATGCCCTTACCCTGATGGAGGGAGTCGACGACGAGTCCCTGCACCTCGGCTACGGACTTACGGAGAATCTCAGATGCCTTGCGCGCGTCACACCAGGGATGGAAGGCACGGATGTTCTGCTCGAAGGCAACGGCGTAATTGCCGACTGGACCGACCAGGGCCGCGCCTACCATGCGGTCTTCGAAAAACGCCACTATCAGCGTCGGCCGCAAAGAACCATCATCCTGTCCGACGAAGTCTGGAACACGCATATCCGACAGTTCTTCAATGTTCTGGGAAAGCAGGATACGGGCTTTCTTCGCCTCACCCTTCGTCAGCACAGGGCGGACAACCACAGATTCACCCAAATCACCCGTGCCGGATGGCCCCTGGCGGACATCGGCGCCGTACGCATCATCACTGAGTGGCGCGGCCGATAACAGGTGGGGCGGGCGTGACAAGAGAAAGGACATCCACGGAAAAAGGAGCGATCATGGGAAAGGAACCAGCCCCACACGCATGCCGTCCGAACAGCATGGACCTCAACGACGCGGCCGACATGAGGGATGAAGCGGAACAGGCGTTGACCGACGCGCGCAAGACCAGAGGAAAACGCGACCTGCTGTACGTCGCGGTCATGGCCTGCGTCATCGTCATGCTCACCGGCGCCGTATGCGGAAGAAAGGACATCATCATCGCTTCCGCCGTCATCGCCGTCGCGTTCTCATGCGCCGGAAGCCTGGCATGCTACCGCATGAAAAAATCACTCCACACCTACCATGAGAACAATGCCGTCCTCGAAAACGAACTCGACGCCGCCGACTACCAGAACATCATGGGATGCCCTCACCCCTGGAAAACATTCTGACCACGATTTTTACCCCCGATATCGTAAGCGGGACACGTGGAAACAATGAAGGAAACCGACGGGGGAAACATTAACAACAGCAGACTCTAACAATTCCCCCGACGGCGTTCCTTCAAAATCAAAACCTTTTCAGGAAATCGACTCCCAAAAGGATGAAAGCCGATGAGGAACGGTCGAGGTCCACGGACGATACTCAGGTTCATCGCGATAATCGCGATGAACCTGTTCACCATCAATTGCGCCTGCTACATCGCAGTCACCGTATCCGCACACGCCGACCCACGTTTACTGCATCTCAGTCGAACGGTAGGAACGTTGTGCGGCATGATGGCGATCGCAATCACTCCGATCCTCCTCATCACGGTCCTTGTCAATGGCATGGAGGAAGGAAAGAAACGACATGAGGAAAACAACGATGGCGCAGGTCGTGGAATTTGCCGGCCAACTCAACGTCACCCTGCAGAACATAAGCGAGGACGAGAACACGCACGGACTGGCCGAAGCGTACAACCGGCTCGCCCAGGTCATGGACGAGCTCTGCATTCCAATGCGCGAGGAAGAGGTTCTGGAACCCATCAGCCATGAAGAAGCATGCGAAACAGCCGAAAGACTCTACCGTCAACTCATCGAGCAAGCCAAGGACCATACGACCATACGGCTCGCCCAGGCAATGAACCGCGCATGGGCGGAACTCACCGTCGTCGAAGGCCTTGACAGACTCGCGCGGCCCCAAAGCAAGGACGAGTAATGGGAAACGGAACTCCATCGGATGAATACGAGTCCGTTGAAATGTGGTTCATGAGAAGGACGACCGACAGGCTGGTCAGGGAAAACTTCGAAATGACCGACAGGCTGGTCAAAGAGGACTTCACCATGAGAACCATAATCAACACCTCAGTACGGAAACTCAATGACATCCACCAGCAAATCAGCGGATTGAAAGAGGTCATATGAACACGGACGGAACACTATTCTCCATGAAGAAAAACAGCAGGGAAGCCGAGGCGATGTCGATGACGAGCTTCATGATCCCCATCGGACTGAAGCAGAAACTCAAAGACCACGCCGCCAAGTTGGGTATCACGTCAACCAGTCTCATCATCGAAGGCATCAGACTCATCCTCGACCGGAAGAACGGTGCGACACCGCAACTGGAAGAGATCGACACCACGGGCGCCGACGAATACGTCAAACGAAAAGCCATCAAAACACTATTGGAAGCCCATCTCACCACCGAATCGCCCGCGCAGGCATGGGCCCTCGCATACCGCGCCGCGTGGAACGATGCATTGGACTTCTGCATCCAAGCAGAACAGGCTCTCGACAAGAAGGAAGACAAATGAGCGAAGAAGAACGCATCTGGGCCAACGCGTTGAGCGACGCGATCGAACCAGCGAACGAATACGCACGGAAAATAAAGGACCGTTACCTGGTAACAGCCAAAAACGACATGTACGGAATCGACCAGACGATGAACATCATCAGCCAGGCATATCTCGCCGGAGTGGAACACCAAGCCGAGGCCTGCATGGGAAAGGCATGACTCCGCCATGAACGCCCAAAGGACGTCGGCAGAAGAAACCGAAAGGACCCTACGCGCGGAAAGCGTTCTTTCGGACGATCGCCTTCCTAAAAAAACAAAGCCGGCTCATTCCGGCGGAAAGGACAGAAATGATAGGAATGACCAGACCGAAAGCAAAAGACCGTCCACGTGGTAAGCCGTTCGACGAGCCGGAACGCAAATACCTATGCAGTCTCGACATCATCGACGCATGCACCGAGAAAAGAATCACCTGGAACAAAACCTTCATCGAATACGCCGAAAAGGAACTCGAAGCAGGCTCCCGACCGGTTGACATTTTCCGTGGAGCGGGAGTCGGACCGGAACTCATCGGGCGGAAACGCATAGAACGATGCGTGGCGCGATGGCGGGCCAAGATCAAGAAAGAGGAACAGCAATGAGCGTCCGGAACGACGACAACATAATCAAATCCCTGGTCATCCTCGCCGTCTGCATAGTCGCGATGCTGATGGTCTGCACGGAATGCGCGCTACTGCCACAATACGGTTGGCTATGGCTCATCCTCCTGCTCATCCTCGCCATCGCCGCGGTGTTCAGCGTGGTGATGGGCGTCAAAACATGGCTGGACGAACACGGAAGGAAATAGGATCGATCATGGAAGAACATGCCGGAAAACTCTGGTTCGGCATATGCGCGGGACGTACGGTGCCTTCGGCACGTCTCGCCCTCGCAGGAACACGGATCACCGCGCTGGACAAGACCAACACGGTCATGGAATGCTTCATGGACCCTTCCGTCGCCAAGAATCCCGACCCCGTATGGGCGGCATGCCATGCGATGGACATGACATTGACCGGGCCGCGAATACCCGAAGACGTCGTACCCAGCCTGCCGCAGGCCATATGGGTGGAATTCATGGGAATCGACGAGAAATCCGACAGCGACGACTACGAGATCGCCGTCGACCTGGTCGCCGGCGACTTCTACTACAGTCCGAACCTCAAGGACGACGGCAACCGCAAAGGATTCGCACTCTGCGTCCAACACCTCACCGACTACATCGCCAGCCAGATGGACGAGAAGAAATCCCATGATTGAACCGGCAAGCACACTCGACATGGACGACGATACCCGCGGCCGCATGATCACGAGATGCGTGGCATACATGACGCAACGGAAGATCCCGATACGGGACACACGGGCGGTGACCCGCCTGCTGGCCTCCAACGCCGGCCGGATCGACGGGGCCACGAACGTGAAGGTACGCGGCTACCTCACGGACACGCCGGCCGAAACGTTCCAATCATTGGAGACAATGAAACAATGGATGGGCGTGCGCAAGGCCCTGGAATACGCCGCGATCGGAAGAATCGAACCCGACAAATCGTCCGGACTGGCCGGAACGCCGGACGAGACCGGCACCCTCATCCGATACTTCATACTGACCTTCATCGACCGGAACTAACCGACGTGACGCAAGGCCTATGCGCCGAACCTAAAAAGCATGGCGCATAGGCCGTTAGTCCTTCGGATATCCGATCAGCTCATGGTCCGTCCAATCAACGAGCCGACCATCGATACGGTCCACGTCCAACAGCCACACCTCGTCGCGCCGCGGATTGAAGAAACCCAACCGCCGGACCATCCGATACTCGTCATGCACGGAATGCAATCCCATACGCCAGTAGACCAGCAACTGCAACGTGTACATGGGATTCGGCCTATAGGAGCTCACCTTGAAATCCCACAACGTGTCAGCGGTGAGGAAATCGCCACTACCCGACGTGATCCGGTCCGTATACCCGCCCTCGAAGTCGAAACCGTCCCACACGACCGGACCATACTCGTCGAAAAAGGCACGCGACCGGGCCACCATACGCGTGAGATTGAAATACGTCGCATCATCCGGAACCATGCGCCGCGGACGCCAATACTGCGGTCCACGACGCGACGCCGCATCGAAATCAAGCAGCAGGCACGCTGCACGCGCCGACGCGGGAGAGAAATCCGTCACACGGGACAGCAGGGACTCCGCGTATTCGCCCTGCCCGACCAGCCGCGCACCCAACAAGGGAACATGGAACGCGACCCGCACGGGAGTGCCCATCGCCACACGGGTCATGTAATCCACATACAATCCCGCAAGATCAGGCGGAACGGTCTCCATGGAACGCGGATGCAGGCCCATCCGGTCGGCGAGGGGCACATGGTCGAACAAGGACAGGGGCAGCAGTCCACCCGGCGGCTGGCCGACCATGCGGATACGCGTGGTCACGGCCATCGGCTCGTGCCGGCGGCGGAGTTCCGTCCTGCGCGCATCCTCCGCCTCCAACACTGCGGCGGGACGCAGATCCATGCCCGTGGACCCGTCGAATCGATAGCAACGCGGCAGCACCGAACCTCCAATCCCCGAATAATCACGTGCATGACATGAGGAAAGAAACGGATATGAGGAACGTCATGTTTGCGAAAACCAGTGAATCGGTCGATCTTACAAGATTTCCAGCCGAATCGACCAGGAAATTCCCGCAAACCAAATATAAGCCGAATTAGCTCGACTAACCTCGAAAATGAAATGGCTTTCCAACATCAGAAAGGAGCTTTTCACAATGTCCAGTGATGCAAAAGCAAACACCTTGCCGAAATGGAGCTATATCCTATTGGCGGTCCTCCTGGTCCCGTTCGGCGTCGGTCTTATCTGGGCCATCGTTTCGAAGGGCAATGTTCCGGATGCGGTGACAGTGATCGCGGCCGTATGCATTTTCACGGCAATCGCGCTTATCGTACATCTCGCTTGGCCGAGACGCAGCATGTGGTTCGCCCATCTGGCCGCATTCGTCCTGTTTTTCATATTGTTCCTCTTCCTTCACGCGTACGGCGAAACCGAAGCGGGAGCCTTCGCGTTCGTCATGGCGTTCATGAGCCTGCTGACGCTGGCTCTAATGGCCAATCTGGCATACAAGGACGAAGGTTGGGGGAAAGGAATGCTCGACAGCGAAAAAGCGTTTCGTCTTGGACGGCCGCTCCTCATGTTCTACAGGTTGTTCCTCGCCTTCGGAATATTGGCAGAAATCGTCCCCGGCATGGCGGCCCTGATCTCGGACAACAGTGGAATCCTGATATGCATGTTCATGACCACCTACCCAATAGCGCTCTGGAACAAGTTCACTGACATCGACGGCAATCCTGCAGAGAAGCAGGCGGATGGAACAACGGAAACAAAGAATCATGAAAACCATGTGGAAACCAGAAGAGAAACATCCATATACGTGAGGAAGGATATCCTGAGATACCGGCGATAACGGATACGGATCGGGGTGGAACGTTGAATCCGTTCCACCCCGATCCATACCACAGCCAGGTTTTTCGTCACCAATCGAATCACACGGCCAGACCGGCCCGCTTCGAATGACTGTCAAGATAGCTGACCAGCGCCTTTCGCAACAGTGCGGACATGCCTATGCCCTCGCTCTTCATGACACTGCGGGCCTCGGTCTCGATTTCCTTGGTCAGATAGGTCTTCGCAAGGATATCGGCTTTGGGACGCGGCTGGTCGGCGAGAGGCCTGCCGGCGAAGATGTCGTCAAGATCATCCGCCGTGAGAGCACGGTCGGGGACCTGGATCTCACGGATGATTTCCGGGGTGTGGCCGGCGTAGTAGTCGGACAGTTCGTCCCACGTCTTCTCGTCTGTCATGTCGTTCTCCTTTTCCAATCGGTCACTCATCGAAATAACGCAGCCATTCCGTCCTGCATTCCATGGCATGGAACGCTTTACGGGAACGTTGCGACACCAGGACCTCGATCTTTTTCTCCCGGAATTCGTCGACGTATCCGAGAAAAGCCATGACCCGATCGTCTTTCCTCTTGGATTCGACCTCGAGGATCTTCACCGGGTGGGTAATCACGTAGTCGATCTGTGGTCTGGTGATCCAATGCTTGTAGGCGGATTCCTCACATTCGAACATAATAATATAGTACCATATTTTAGGACTAAATAAAAATGGCGTTCCCTCACTGATTGCGTTGCGTGTCATATCGTTGAGATGGAGAGCCCCTTGACGTATGTCGCTGCAACGATTCGCGAAAAAGCCGTTTTACCGGCCGTTCAACGGTTTCCACCATCGAATGTTACACCTGAGCCAACAAGGAATATCCCAGTAATGTGATATATTGGTTCTGTCGGCAAGGCAAAAGGCCAGCCGAAACGGCAGGAAGGAAACCGCATATGATGAACGTCAACTATCTCGACACAGGGTCCGGCGCCATCCGGCAGGACGAACTGCGCGACTGGTCCCAAGCCGCCTTGAACCAACTCGACAAAGCCTACGGATACGGCTCGTTCCGTCCCGGACAGCTCGAAGCCGTCAACACCATCCTCAACGGCCGGGACTTGGTCGCCGTCATGCCGACCGGCAGCGGCAAAAGCGTCTGCTACCAGCTTCCCGCCATGCGCGCCGGGCACCTCACGCTCGTGGTGTCTCCGCTACGCGCGCTCATGCGCGACCAGGTGCAGGCGTTGCAGGCAAGGGGAGTGGCCGCCGCCCTGATCGACAGCGGAGTGACGCCGAAACGACGCCGAAGCATCTACGACATGGCCCATGGGGGAGGCCTGCGCATCCTGTACGTCGCGCCGGAGCGCCTGTTCTCCGACGATTTCGCCGCTTTCACCCAATCCGCCCGCGTGGACCTCATCGCCATCGACGAGGCGCACTGCGTGCTCCAATGGGGACACGACTTCCGCCCAAGCTACATGCGCATCGGCGAATTCATCGCACAGCTGCCCACACGCCCCGTCGTCGCCGCGTTCACCGCGACCGCGACGAAACGACAGGTCCCGGAAATCGCCCGGGATCTCGGACTCGACCGGCCGGTCATGATCGGCACGGGCTTCGACCGTCCCAACATCCGGTTCGACGCGATCGAACTCAAACCGTCCGCGCGCAGGAAATTCATCACGAAGTGGGCCAAGACCCACGAGGGAAGCGGCATCGTCTACTGCACCACCATCCGCCGGTGCGACGAACTCTCCGGATGCTTGCAGGACGCCGGCATCGAAGCCGAAGCGTTCTACGCGCCACTGTCCGACAAGGAGAAGGCCCGCATCCAGGACGGATTCCTCACCGGATCGCCACGCGTGATCTGCGCGACCACCGCGTTCGGCATGGGCGTCGACAAGCCCGACGTGCGATGGGTCCTCAACGACGGGCCATGCGAAAGCGTCGAATCGTTCTACCAGGAGGCCGGCCGCGCGGGACGCGACGGGCAACCCGCGCGCAGCGTCATGCTCTGGACCGGAGGCGACTTTCTGAACTGGGAACGCCGTCTCGCCGACAGCGCCGGCAACGCGCTCGACGATCCGAAGGACCGCGCCAAGGCACAGAACGCCGCGTTCTCCCGCCTCGACGCGATGCGACGCTACTGTGAGACCGACACATGCCGCAGAGGCCTCATCCTCGACTATTTCGGTGACGAACACGACGAATACTGCGACAACTGCGGCAATTGCACGTACGTCGCGGACTGCGACCAGCCGACCGCCAAAAGAACGAAAACCACCGGAACGACCGCATCCCGAAACCTAAATTTCGAAGAAATCGACGCGACGATCACCGAATTCGTGTACGACCGGGAACGCATGCTCGGTTTCGGCTACGGCATCCGCAAAACCATCCGCAGCCTCGTGGGCGACACCGGCGAGGGCGTCGATGACAGGGACATCGACCAGCTCGATGGATACGGAGCCCTCACGGACGTGGACGAGGACGTCATCGCGGACCGCATCCACCGGCTCATCGACAATGGAACCATCTACGTCGGCAACTACCACACGCTATTGGAGCCATAATGAAGACAAAACTGGCTGAACTGAGAAGAAGAACCGGCATGAGCCAGAACGAACTCTCACACGCCACCGGCATCAGACAATCCAGAATCAGCGAATTCGAGACCGGCCGCATACCCACGGCCAACATGACCCTGAAAACAGCCGTCTGTCTCGCCAAAGCGTTGAACGCGCACGCCGAGGACCTGCTGGACTGAGCCCGCAGGCAAATGCTGCCGCGGTGAAGTCCTACGGCAAAGCCTTCGGTCTGCTTCCGCCTTGCCATTCCACAAGCCTTTCTCCAACTAACCGTTCATAGGCTCGCCGGACGTCGAAAGCCATAAAAGTCACCGGACCAGATCGAACTGGTACTCCCTGCCGTCATCAAGCGAATCCACGGCCCTCACCGCCGCATTGTTCCACAGGCTCGCAGGCCATCCCGCCATCTTCGGCACAGCCCGCGCGAACGCCCGGTCCGACCGGTACATCGGCACATGCACCACGCCATCCTCACCGGCCTCCAACGATTCGACGATCGGCAGCACACGCCTGAACAACGCCTCCTGGATCTCATGGATCCGGTCGAACACTTCCGGCAGAGCGGACTGCACCCAATACGGCGGCGCGGCATGACCGTTCACGCCCTCTTCCCAACGAGAGACCGTCAACTGTCCCACCGGTTTGGGATCAGCCGGATCCTTCGGCACGAGCAGTCCCAGAATCACACCCAGATCGGCCTGGCTCAAACCAAGCATGCGTCGACGGGTCTCCATCTCGATACACGTGAAAACCATGATCCCCTTTTCCGGTCGAGAGAACCGGGCGGCCTGGAAAGCCCTCCCGGAAAACAATGACATCCGTTGATTCTACACGCAAAGAGCAAAGAAGGAGATGCGTCCCGCCGACGCCCGTGGACGTCGGATAAGCGGATAATCCGGGTATAGCTAGAAAGACCGCCGGCGGAACCCATCCCGACGATACCACAGGCAAAGACGCCGATACCGGCCCCTGAAACCGCCGGAGACCACCCCACCCGGCGGAGGGCGCCGGAAGCAACGGACCCTCCGCTATCGCTCCGGGACGATTCCGACAACGGAACATGCCCCGCCATGCCTAGTGCGGCGGGGCCGGGAAACGGAGCGGCGCGCCATCGCGCCGCAATCCTTCCATTTTCTTTTGGGCCGTTTGCCTACGGCAAGGATCGTAACCGTCCTCGCATCCGCGCCACGCATTCCGGGCCATGCCCGGCGTGCTCGCGGACGTTCAGGCGGCTAACGCTTCGCTCGACCAAACGGTCCAAAAGAAAAAATTCAGGGACCGGCAGAATCAAGGAGCGACATCATGACGAACCTGCTGTATGCGTTGACTGACCACGACCACACCGAAAACGAGCTCACGCCATGGCTTGCCGAATGCGTGTGGGGCCATTGGGAGTACGCCGCAGGATCACCCATCCACCCATACGCCAACCCGGAATACCTGAAGGTGGCGGAAGAGTCCCTATGGCGGTGGAACGACTGAATCCCCGCCGGACTGTTCGCCCGTGACCTGAATCAGACCCAATGGCATCGCATCCTCGCCGCGATGAACGATCTGGGACGCTTCGGCCTGTCCGACACGGCCGTTGTGCGCCGGGGGCTCACGGAACCGTTCGACGAAAGCGTGGTCGCCCTGCGCGACGACTGGGACGAAGCCGACTACTGCGCCTGCGAATGGTCCGACCCGAACACGGCCGACCCATACGAGTGCGTGGCCTACGACCTGCGTCTGCTGGCCGAGGAGACGGACCCGGATCCGCGCCATACGGGCGGGCTCGTACGCCACCGCACCAACTACGCGCTGGCCGGCTTCGACTATCTGACCTTCGCGGCATGACCGTGTACAAACCGAATGGAAGGAACAAAACAATGAGAAAACATTCGATGATGATATCGTCCATAGGCCTGATGCCCACCCGTTCGCCGTACCTTGTGCAGCTGGAAACATACATCAGTCCGGGATTGCCGTACTTCTCGGTCATCGGTCTCGAAGACAAGGACCGGCGCATACGCGAACGTATCCAAGCCGCATGCGCGACGGTGGGATACCAGTGGCCGGCATGCAGGACGACCATGAACCTCATGCCCGCCAGCATGCCCAAACAGCCGGAACTCTGCGTCCTCGCCTGCGCCGCCAGCGTATTGGCCGCCGACGGGAAAATCCCGCCGGAACGATTGATGAGCACCATCATCATCGGTGACGTGAACGAGGATGGCGCCATTCCACCCATCGAAGAGGACTTGACCGGATTCATCACTCATGCACGCGAACTGGGAATCCGTCATGCCATCATCCCATCGGCGAACCTTGCGGGAACGACCAATCCCACCGGCATCGAAGTCATCGGCGTGAGCCGAATCAACGAGCTGCTGGACCAGTGACCGCAGACACGTCGGCTGTCCACCGGAGTCTCCGGAGGACAGCCGTTTTCGATACCAGCGGCAAAAAGTTAGAATATGATACGCCAAGCCAGACCAAGGGGCGACGAATGGGCGAGAGAATCCTACACCGGCTTAATGACGACCCCAGCGAGGACGACGACCTGCTATGGGGCCACGCGCGACTTCCATGGCCGGACCCATCCACTCCGGACGATGGACTCTATCATCGGGTGGATTCCCCGAAACTCTAACCGGAGACATCCCGGCACCCATGCGCGGATTACCAATTCAAGTTCAGGGGACCGTTCAGGGACCTTGGAATCAGAGTGGTATACCGGCCGGTCCTCAAGGAAGGAACCATTGAGTCCATACATGCTAAAATGGTATTAAATATGGTATAGATACCCGATAAGGAGATTGTCATGTTCAATTCGTTGGATGTGCTTGACGACCTCGTGCCCGTCAGCGAGCTCAGCAATGGGCGGACCGGCGCAGTGCTGAGCAAGGCCGACCGCGCGCCCGTCATCATCATCAAACGCAACAAGCCGTCCTATGTGTTGATGGGCATCAACGACTATCAGGACCTTCTCGATCGTCTTGAGGACACGGAGGATGCCCGTCTCGCGGAAAAACGCATCGAGGACAATGATGGCCGGGCGACCATCCCCAACGCCGACCTGATGGCCGAGCTCGGCCTGACCGAAGAGGACATCGCGGACACACCAACCCCGGAGATGGCGTGAGCTGGCGGGTCGAATGGCTCGAAGAAGCCGCGAAGGACATGCGCAAACTGGGCAAGACAGAACAGAAACAGGTACTCAAAGGCATCGCCAAGGTCAGCGAGAATCCACTGCCATCCAGTCAGGGAGGATACGGCAAGCCGTTGCGCAACGCGAACCGCGCCCATCTGGCCGGACTGTGCAAAATCAAGTTCAGGGACCTTGGAATCAGAGTGGTATACAAGCCGGTTCTCAAGGAAGGAACCATGGTCATCATCGTCGTAGGCGTCAGAACGGATGGCGAAGCCTACCTGAAGGCCGATGAAAGGCGCGGACGGCACGCACTTTGATAAGCGGGCGCATCGAATGGGGGCCGGACATTCCCGTCAATGGAATGTCCGGCCCCCATCATTTTCCGGCCCCTGAAGCCGCCGGAGCCCACCCAGTCCGGCGCGGGGCGCCGGGGAAGACGGACCCTCCGCTATCGCTCCGGGACGATCCCGACAACGGAACATGCCCCGCCATGCCTAGTGCGGCGGGGCCGGGAAACGGAGCGGCGCACCGGTGCGCCGCGCCCTCTGATTTTCTTTTGGGCCGTTTGCCTACGGCAAGGATCGTAACCGCCTGAACGTCCGCGCCACGCAATGTCGAACCCCAAGGGGTTCGGCGTGCTCGCGGACGTTCAGGCGGCTAACGCTTCGCTCGACCAAACGGTCCAAAAGAAAAAACTCAGGGAGCAATCCCGACAAGCCAAAGGAGCACACCATGACCGCCATCAAGACCACCAACATCGTCGAAGGCAACCTCGCTCAGGAGCCGAAGTACTTCCCCCAAGGCCAGTACGTCGCCCGCATCGTCTTCCGCATCATGCACACCGACCGCAAACTCAACCCGCAGACGAACCAGTGGGAGGACGGACGCACCACCGCCGTGGACGTGAACTTCTACGGCGCTACAGCCGAACGGTACGCGCAGACCATCCAACAACAGCCGGACGCGTTCGCCAAAGGCACGGCCGTGGCCGCATGGGGAGAACTCTCCGACCGTCCCAACACGTGGACCGACCGTGACGGAAACCCCCAGGCCACACCCGTCATCAACGGCACGCGCATCATCCCCAACCAGCTCGTCAACCAGCGTCGTGCCAATCGCCAGCAATCCAATTCCACCAGCCTGCCGCAATACACCAACGCGGTCCCGGAACAGGACCCGTGGGCGGGACAACAGGCACAGGCCTGAACCATCACGAACGGCAACCGGGGGCCGTTCAACCATGACGGCCCCATCTATCCGGATGAAGAAAGGAACCTGGAAATGGAACGCATCGAAACCATTAATCTGAAGACCGAAACCGACGCCCTCGAAGCGGGACACGGCATCACCCTCTACACGTTCGACGAATACGGCCGACTCATGCACTACGCGCATATCGTCGCAAGCACTCCGAAAGAACGCGAGGACGGCTACGCCGACTACTTCCTCACCATCTTCAAAGGCGGGGACGATATGCGCCGATTCGACCCGGACGATGGAAACGATTATCCGAACTTCGAATCAATCATCGAATCCATCAAGACCATCTGGTCCAACACGCCCATCTGGTGGGAACGTGACGGAAGCGTGCCCGGCGTGGATGCCGGCATCACATACGACGAGCTGCGCGGCGCGGACATGCTCGCCAACGCCCGCAAACGGCTCGAAAACGAAATGCGCCCGCGAGGCATCGAACCGGACGGCGAACAGGCCGTCAAGGACGCTGAGACCGTCAGACAGGCCGGACTGAACGCCATCACGCCATCATTCTTCGAACTGTTCGAGGACTACATCACCGAAGAGGATAGCCAGCTCGCCGCCGACGGCGTGGAACTCGAAGCGCGCACGGCATGGATGCATGAAATGTACCGGGCCATGCTGAACACGCTGAAAGAGTAGGCGACTTCCAAACAGGAAACCCTTCGCCGGGGCATCCGCCCCGGTCCGTTTGCCGTGCGGAAAACAACAACGAAACATTAAAAAACCAGCCGATATAATCGGTATTACAAGAAAGGAGACATGCCATGCCAGTTCTGAACATGGAAGTGCCCATCAACACTGAGGCCTATTATCGAGGCGAAACCATCGCACGCAGGGAAGGCGTGTCCCTATATGACAAGTTCGCGCAATGGCTGAACGAGTACATCGAGGACGCCGACGATGCGGCGGCATTGAACGACGCCATGGAAAAGGATGATGGCACGCGATACACATCCAAGCAACTGCGTGAGGACCTCGGGTTATGACATGGCATGTCGAGTACACGTCGGCCGCTCGAAAAGAACTACGCAAGATGGGACGCGTCAACGCGGCACGCATCCTTGACTGGATGGACAAGCACATCGACGGTTGCGAGGACCCAAGGGTGACGGGCAAGGGCCTGACCGCCAACAGGTCCGGACAATGGCGTTACCGCATTGGCGACTATCGTGTTCTATGCCTACTGCGAGACGAGGTGGTCACCGTCGAGGTCTTCCGTATCCGCCATCGCAGCGAAGCCTACAAGTAATCCATTCGCCGGACTCATCCGAACAAATCCCGATCGTTCTTCCAAACGGTCGGGATTTTTCATGCCCGCGGATGTCCCGCGGGCGGGTGCCTCCGGCGGCCAGAGGACGACTACCGCCCTCTGGGCTCCACGCGCCGGGAACCAGTTCCCGGACCCAGGAAGGCTTCGCCGTGCCACGGAGGCCACGGCTCGCCGGCGGGAAACGGACCCTCCGCTATCGCTCCGGGACGATCCCGACAACGGAACATGCCCCGCCATGCCTAGTGCGGCGGGGCCGGGAAACGGAGCGGCGCACCGGTGCGCCGCGCCCTCTGATTTTCTTTTGGGCCGTTTGCCTACGGCAAGGATCGTAACCGCCTGAACGTCCGCGCCACGCAATGTCGAACCCCAAGGGGTTCGGCGTGCTCGCGGACGTTCCGGCGGCTAACGCTTCGCTCGACCAAACGGTCCAAAAGAAAAAATTCAGGGACCGGCAGAATCAAGGAGCGACATCATGAGCGATACCGTCAAGCATTCGGACGATGAGGAAATTGTCACCCTCACCTACACGTGGGGGCAGGTCAAGAACTTCCTGCACGAGCACGGCAGGCCGGCGACCACCCGCAACGCCGAAGCATTGGTCGCCGCCTGTGGCCGCGGCAACCGTATCGAAAACGGTATGGATAGCCTGTTCAACGGCGCGTACGACGAGGTCGAGGGGCAACTGTACGAGGCGTTGACGGACGACCTGCCCGACAAGCCATGGTACGACCGGCCGAACGGGAAATGGGTATACGACCGTGAGGAACCCGCTGACCACCACGACGAAGGCGAAGACGAACCATGGTATGGCACGTACTGCCATGTCGGCGAACATTCGAGCGGGAACCAATGCTGGTGCTGCAACACCTGCTCCCAGTGCGGAAGGCACATGTGCGAATCATGCACCGTCCGTTGCGGCACGTGCGGCAGCATCGTCTGCGACGACGACGCGTACGAAACCCCGGACGGCGAATGGGAGTGCGTCGAATGCGAACTGAAACACGACCCGGAGAAAAAACGGCTGTTCGACGCCCTCGAAAACTATGAGGGCACGGAACAATACGAGACGGCCGAAACCATCCACCGCATCATCCGCGGCTTCATCGACAGCCTCTAAACAAGACCGATGGGCACGGCGAGAAACCCATCGAAGAGAACGACCTGCGTGCCCTGCTCAGAGCGATCCGCCCCTCGGTCCACTGGTGCGAGAAGTCTACGGCATGCCCGCACCCGCGAAAAACATGGAAACCGTTGAGAAACAACAAGCCAAAACAAGCAGAAAATATCACAATACTGTGATATAATGGGGGTTATCGGCAAGGCATAGGCCAGCCGAAACCCCCAGAACGAAAGGGACAACAATGCTCGAAGCATTCAACGAACTCATGGCGGACCCTACATCCCGCGCCGAACTCGTCGGCGGACTGGTCGAAGTCCTCATCTTCATCATCCCCGCGGGAGCGTACGCGCTCTCATTCCGGATCCGAGCCTCTCTACGCCGCTTGCGCTACGGCACCGATCGTCCACGCGTCATCATCGGCCATGCGACCAACTCCTATTAGAGACGCATTCCGCCGACATGGCGGGCCGGAGGGAGTTCCGCCGACCTCCGGATTATTCCCTTGCAAACCGGCGGAATCAAAGGAGCCGCATTATGAGCGACATCGACGAAAATTCGGACCGCAGGCTGTCCGATACTTCCGAAAAGTACGAAGGAACGGAACATTACACGCTTGTAAAAACCAAAGACGGATGGCATGGCGACCCAGACGGTTACAGCTGGCAATGGTTCGACTTCCCCGACATCACATTCACCGATGACGGCGACTGCCATTTCGAACTGGAGGACGAAGCCATCGACATGGCGGTCGAACTTGACACCTACCGGGAATTCCTCGCCATCCTCTCCAGAGAGATAGAAAAACTCCGCCAGCAAATCGACGGTTAGACAGGCAAGCCCGCATCCGCCCGCGGGACATCGCGGGCGGATGCCTCCGGCGGCCAGAGGACGGCTAACGTCCTCTGGACTCCACGCGCCGGGAACCGGTTCCCGGACCCAATAATGGCCAAACCGCGCCACGGAGGCCGCGGCCCAGCCGGAGGGAAATGGAGCGGCGCCCAGCGCGCCGCGACCCTTTTTATTTTCTTTTGGGCCGTTTGCCTACGGCAAGGATCGTAACCGCCCTCGCGTCCGCGTCACGCGATACCGAACCCCAAGGGGTTCGGCGTGCTCGCGGACGTTCCGGCGGCTAACGCTATCGCTCGACCAAACGATCCAAAAGAAAAAATTCAGGGACCGACAGGACATCAAGGAGACGAGCATGAACACGAACCACTGCGCATACGAATCGCAGCACGAACCGAAGAACATCAAGGTCCAAGGCCTCCGCGGACGCTGGGACGTCTGCCTCCACGCAGTCGAAAAGAACGGCACCCGGGAATACTGGTGGGTTCTGAACGCCGACGGCGTGGATGGCGAGGAAGGCTACTGGACGACCAGGAAGGCCAAGGGCGAATACAAGTACTTCTGCGACGCTGGATGGGGAGACGCCGACAACGCCATCACGCACCTCGAAGAGGAACTCGCCGACTGAAACCGGGACGACACGTCCGACCCATATCGGGCCGGACACCCGTGGAAAGAACGAAAAGCAAAGGGCAGGAAAGAAAAAATGTGCAACTACAAGTTGACCGTGACCATCGGCAAGAACAGCGAAATCGTGGACGGCGGCGGCTGGGTCACCTCCATGACCTGGAGGAAATCCACCCTCCTCGAAGCCAAGGACCGTGCCCAGGTCCTCGCCCTGCGCGACCTGCTCAACGGCGACAAGCCCGCGGTCGACGAGGACGGCTACCTCATGTGGGACCGCTGCTACGGACTGTGCAACACGCAATGCTGGCAGTGGGAGCTCGCCTGCGCGCACAGCACCTGCGTCAACCAGATCATGCGCCGTGCCGGCGTGGACTGGCCCGAAGCGGGCGTGCCCGACATCGACATGCCAACCATCACCATCAACCTAGCCATCGACTGAAGAAGGAAACGACAATGGCCAACGAACAGCAGGGCCAGGACGCGGCATGGAACGATTTCCTGGAAGCCAAACGCAGACTGCTCCAATCGATGCTCGACTTCATCCAGGCCGCGGAGAAGGCGTTCGAAGGACACGTCTGGATCACACTTGGATATCCGGAAGGCATGAAGGGCTGGGCCGCATACTGCAAGGACAACTTCGGGCAACAGGCGACAATAATGAGGCAGCTACCGAAAAGCGACCGCAGGCAACTGCTCCTGGAAGCCAAGTCGGCCGGATTCAGCGACCGGACCGTCGCCCAGATCTTCGGCGTCAGCGCGTCGACCGTCCGCCGGGCAACAGCCGACGACGGAAAACAAAAGGGGGAGGACCAATGAGAAAAGCCGTGAACATCATCTGCGGCATCCTCGCGGAAGTCTGCGCCCTCGCCGTCATCCTCCTCGGCGCCTACCTCGCCTACGACGCGAAGGCCAGCGGCCTCGACCAGTCCTACGTCAGCCACCGGCAGGAACAGGTGAGCCACCGGAAGATCCACAAGGCCGCACCCGGCAAGACCGCCACCATGCGCCACACCGATCCGCCCGCCGAGGTGGAGCCGGGGGACGGCGAACTGTTCGCCTACCTGCGCGTCCCCTCCTGGGGCAAACAATTCCGCCTGCCCATCTGGCAGGGCGCCGCCAAGACCGTGCTCGACAAGATGGGAGGCGGCCACTACGACACCACCGCCATGCCCGGCCAGGTCGGCAACAGCTCGTACGCCGGACACAACACGTACGCCGATATGGCCGACATCCGGTTGCTCAAGCCCGGGGACGTCGTTTACATAGAGACGGGCTCCTACTGGTACCGGTACCGGATCAACTCGAATCCCGAGATCGTCGACCAGTCGCGCACCGACGTCATCGACCAGGACGCGGCCGGCGTGGAACGGGGACTGACTCTGCAGACCTGCTGGCCCATCATGACCGGCGGCAACGTCACCCACAGGCTGATCGTCCACGGCGGGCTCGACGGCTGGGCGCCCAAGAGCGACGGCGTGCCCGCGGAATACGCAGAATCGACCGACACGACGATTGACAAGATCAGCCGCAGGATCGTCACCGTCAGTGAGAAAACGGACCTGCCCGTCACTGGAGTGCTTGGAATCTGCGCCCTCGCCATCTGGATCCTGCTCGACGCCATAGGATGGATGTGCTCGCACGACCGCATGGCCGACTACTGGCGCCAACGGGACATCGGAGGACCCATCACCTGGCTGTGGAGAATCAACGCCGGCATCATGCCGTCCAACACCATCGTCTTCACCATCACCAGGACCATCGTCTTCCTGGTGATGTGGACCGCGATCATCCTCGCCCTCTGGCGATGGGCATGCCCGCCACTCGCCGCCATGCATTTCCTCACCTCATGACCGCAGACAAAAACCGGAAAAAGACACGTATATCACAATACTGTGATATAATGGGGTTGTCGGCAAGGCAACAGGCCAGCCGAAGCCCCACAACGAAAGGGAAGAAACCATGTATTGGATCGAAGACGGGAACGGACGCCGCCAACCACGCGCGAACGCGCCACAAGTGAGAATCACGAACCTGCAGGAAGTGTTCGGCATGCTGGACGCGGGCACGGATCCGTGCGTCGCCCACGCCGAATACGCGAACGGCGACACCATGGATGTGGAGATACCTTCCAACTACGCGCGGAACTCGATCGGAAGGAAGACCCGGATCCGTGGCAACGAACTGTTCATCAAGCGGCTGAACGTCGACCTCTCCTACCTTGCCCGCTACGAGTGGGGCCGAACCCACCAATGGGACGAGAACGAACTGGGATCCTGGACCGACGCGATCGGCGTGCCCTTCGACGAAACGCTGGCCGACCGCGACATCGCGACTAGACTGCAGCCGGTGTTCCCCAAGTCCGACATCGCCGGCTGGCTTGACCTATACTCGATCCGCCGCGGCTGGGCGCCCGTGCCCAGCACGAGCGAACTGATCCGCGCCCTCCTACACGAAAGGGAGAACGCTCCTCTGCGTCAGCACCGACCGGCCAATTCTGGTATCGCATACGAGACGTTCGACAGCGGATACGGCGAGATGGGAGTCGCACGCGACAAGCGCACCGGACAGACCTGGATGTGGCCCATGGACGAGGAGCGAGACCGATACATTCGGGGCTGGTTCCTTGGGCGGGACCAGAACGATCGAATGGACCGGCATGAAATCAGGATGGCCATGGACGAGGAGCTGCGGCGAGGCGGACTGCCGGAGCAATTCGACTACCCGTGCCACGCACCCGACGGCGAGCCCGTCTGGTGCCGCTGGGACGTACAGGGCGGTCCGGACTATGCGGAGGACGCGATCATGATGGGCGAGAAGCCGGACGCGAGGAAGATCGGCACGCTCACCCGCCGGACGGACGGGGACGGCCTGCGCTGGTGGCAATGGACGGACACGGACGGCAACCAGGGGAAGCCCCTCCCGTCATACGAGCAGGCGATGCTCGACTTCATTGACTCGACTGACCTCGCTCTCCGCCACTACTGACCTGGCCGGCCGGAGGATGCCCATCCATCCTCCGGCCCAACCCGAAACCGAAAGGAATCATATGGACACGGAACGTGTCATGGAACGCGTCCGCCGGCTGCTGGCGATAGCCAACGATCCGGCCGCCTCCGACAACGAGCAGCGCATCGCCCTCGAACAGGCGCAACGACTCATGAACAAGCATGCCATCGAGGAATGGCAGCTCGAAGAAGACCACGACGATGTCGAGATCATCGAACGGAGGATACGATTGGAAACCAATCCATGCAACCGGTACATGGCACAACTCGCGAACATCGTGGCCCACGGAAACCGGTGCAGGGCGGCCTACGAATGCCGCAGGGCCGGAAACGGCCGCGACGTCGTCAGCACTGTCTGGATCTACGGCGCCCGCGTTGACGTCGACAAGACCGAATCCATCTGGACCGCCATGGAAACCAGCCGCGCCGCCATGTGGCGCGAAAGGGCCAGGACCACACCCCGTGCGAAAGCCAACGCGGCATGGAGGAACGGCTACTATCGTGGTTTCCAGGAAGAGATTGCCCGCAGATACGAGATCCTTCGACGTGAGATGGAATCGGACGGCACCGGCAGGGAGCTCATCACCGTGCGCGGCAGCCAGGTCGACCGATGGGTCGAAACCCACGTCACATTCATCTCCGACAAGCCGAAACTCTCCAAAGCCACAAGACCCAGCCAAGCCGCCTACCGGCACGGAAGACAGGACGGGGCGCGCCAGGCGATCGGTCTCAAGGAAACCGGACAGGCCGGCAACTGGACCCTGGAAAAGTAGCAAACAACCAAAAAATATCACAATACTGTGATATAATTGGGTTGTCGGCAAGGCATCAGGCCAGCCGAAACCCCAATCGAAAGGAAACCTCATGTATTGGGACCGTTACATCCGCCGCGACAATCCACGCCGCATCGAACCACTCGACAAGCCGCTCGACACGTACATCATGCTCGACACGGAAACCACCGGACTTAATCCCGAGGAAGGCGCCACACTCATCGAGATCGGCGCGTTCCTCGTACAGCCCGGCAATGAGAACAGCCGGCCGAGATTCGAACAGCTCATCGACCCGCGACAGCCGCTGCCGGAATTCATCGCCGGACTCACCGGCGTCACCGACCAAATGCTCCAAGGAATGCCGACCGTAGGCGCGGCGATGCTCCGCTTCCACCAATGGCTCGACCAGGTCTGGCCGGCAGGAAAGCCGCTGACCATCATCGCCCACAACGCCGAATTCGACGTCAGCTTCCTCGACGCCGCCGAACACGTCTACGATCCAACGGCAAGCGGATTCGACTGCCGGTGGCTGTGCACGAAGGAAATGAGCTGGGAGCTCAACCCGCAGAAACGCCATCATCGCGTGACCGACCTCATCGCCGACTACCACATCGGCGACACCGAAGAACACCGCGCCCTCGCCGACGCAATCCAGGAACAGATGATCTACCAAGCGCTCTGCCGTGAAGCCACCACGCGAGGAAAGTGGATCGAACGATGAGCATCATACTGGACGAGGCGCAAGCCTACGAAAATTCACGAGATTACGACTGCTGCCAGATCATCGAAGAAGACTACACGGTAGGCGACGCAGTCTACGAAGCCTACTGCGATGGAAGAAAAGCGCCCGTAACAGACGTTGAAATCGAGGCGGCGGCGAAATATCTGAAGGCCAACCCTGGACTGTTCGGTCCCTCCGCATGCTTCATCGACCCGAACCGTTTCGAGGAAATCGCGCGAAGTGTGCTCCAAGCCGCCAGAAACGCAGTCGGAAAGGACATGGAATGAGCTATCGCATTTCTTTGGATGGGACAGACCGGACGTTCCAGGACATCGCGGACGCGGCCGAGTACGCCAGACAGCTTTCTCTGGAGCTGAACGGAAGCGTGGTGAAGGTATTCGACGCCGAGACCGGGCTGGTAATCTTCACCGCTAAATCAAGAGCGAAGATTGAGGATTAGGAGCAATGAGTTATTACCATGAGCTGTACGTCGTCTGCGACGAATGTCACACAAGCCTTTTAGTCGATGAGGCGACCTATGAGGATGCGGATAACGATGCCGCCGACGAAGGGTGGCAGGTCGTCGGCGGCATCGAAGACAAGCACTATTGTCCGCGCCACTGGCATGTCAAATGTCATGACTGCGATGCCGCCGGCAGTGGGGCGCCGGACGAGCTCGAACGTCAGGGGTGGAGGATCGATCGCGACTATCCGTGTGACAGCCTCTGTCCCGAATGCGCCAAACCTCCCAGACGGAGAACTCCAGCTCGTCCGATCCTGATATCAACCAAGACACGTGTGGAATGGGCAAGCCCCCAGAAAGGGCCGAATCCACAAACAGAAAGGACGATCCATGGCGACAATCAACCAGATCCCCATGACCATCATGGGCAACATCGTCAAAGACCTTGAACCCAAGCGGACAGCCGGAGGCAAGACCGTCGTCGCCTTCCGGGTGGCGCAGACCAGCGTCACCGAGAGGAACGGCAGATGGGAGGACGGCGAGACGACGTTCATCCGCTGCGTCGCATACGGTCCGCTGGCGGATCACATGATTTCGTCCGGCATTCGCAAGGGAACCAGGGTCGTCGTCACCGGACGATTCGTGCAACGCGACTGGCAGACCGAGACGGGGGAGAAGCGCAGCAGCTTCGAACTCAACGCCGACGACATCGGTACCTCCGTCCGCTATGCGACGGTCCAGATTACCAAAGCCAATGAATCCGCTGCCACGCCACCGGCACCCCAATCGCAGCCGACCCAACCTGCTCAACCAACCCAAGAGGCGAAAGACGATCCATGGCCCAACGTGGTCCAGGACCATTTCGCCGAACCACAGGAACCGAGCTTCTGAAGCAAGAACCCGATTCGGGCCCATGGCATCCAACCGATCGCCATGGGCCCGAATCGTTTCCCCGGAAAGAAGATCGATCCAGGTAGGATGGGCGAGTCAATGAGAGGGGGAACGTGATGTCAAAGGATGATGAGAGCCGTCTGATGGCCGTGGAGTTGGCGAAACGTCTACTGGTCGATGCCATATGGAAGACCGCCAGCATCGAGGTCGACGGGATCTCTTTCCGCGACACTCAAGAGATCTTTGAGGGCCGTGCTCCGGCGAACATGGCGGTGGACGACATCATCGTCGTCAACAACATCAAACGCGCCTGGATGTTCCTTTTCGAGAACGTCGACCAGCCCGTCAACTGGCAATACATGTCCGAATACAATCGGATCCGTGACGCAGGAAAACTCAGGACCAATGATGTGCGCATCGGAGGAACCGATTGGATCCCGGAGCTTCCGACCATGGAATCTTCCCATGACGGGATCTCTTCATTGATGAAGATCGAATCACCCGAGGACCGTGCTCTGCTCATGTTCTGCAAGATCACGCGAGGACAATGGTTCAATGACGGAAACGAGCGAACCGCGCTCATGACGGCGAACCATGCGCTCATCAACGCCGGCGTCGGAGTGTTCTCCATAAGCCCATCCCTGAAACGAGAATTCACAACCAGGCTATTGCGCTACTACGAGTCGAACGATGACGTGCCATTCCATTCATGGTTGAAGGACAACGCCATCGGAAGACTGCCAGGCGGCATCACCTCTGCGGAATCACGACGCCTCGAACTCAAACGGAGCCGCGCCGCAGGGCCGAACTGCGCGTCACCATCCAGCGCGTCAGCGGTGACGCCATGACCGCCGACCTCCTCCTGAGCGAGATCGAGGCCTCGCTCGGTGACGCCTGGCGGCTGGACGTGCTGGAGGAACGGAACGGCACCGCCCGGATCCGCGTCGTCCTTGATGGGAAGTGACGCTTCCGGTATGAAAAATAAGTGTTGTAGCAAAAATTGATACAACACATAAAAATGAGTCGCATCCGGTGGTCCGAAAGCCGATATCGGCCTATGCACACCGACGAATCGCATGGTCCACATGATGGGCCACCGGCTCAAAAGGTCAAACAAACCCTGCCGATATCGGAATCGAGGGCCATTCATCAGCCCAAGACCACAATGACGTGACGGCCCAAAAAGCGACGAAGCGGGATGCCGACATCGATATCGGATTCCGTCCATTTACCGATATATCGGTTCAAAAGAATAAATGAGCCAGGACCATTTGGACCATTTACCCCATGGATCAAATGGTCCAAATAACGATGAATCGCTGGAATGAAGCCAAAGGCCCAATTTGGACCACTTATCCGAACCGATATCGGGATCGGCCCATTTGCCGATATATCGGTCAAAGACCAAGTACGGGATCAGATGATCCATCGGTATGACATGTACCTTGAGGCTCCGATATCGGAAACTTCCATCCATCGAATCCGATATCGGATTCGATCCATTTCGGATTATTTGGACCCGATATCGGTCCAAGAGAAGAAATGCGGCGGCGGACGGCCAGGCCGGTTCTGAACCCAATGGACCAAATCGATCCTCTGGGGGAATGGATGGTCTTCCACGCGACCGTCCGATATCGGAGATGATTCTGGGCCGGCCATCGGATCGATATCGCGCCGGTCGCGCCGGTGGCGGCGAATCGATTCGGGAAACGATCTGCACCTGAGTGCCGCGGCGCTTTTTGCATGCCATGCTCCGGAACGGATACGGAACATACCGGGAAAGCGATAAGAACGGATATACGGACAAGAAACAAAGCAAAACGAAAGGCAAGCCAAAAGAGAACACACAGAAAAAGAAGCCATACACAACCAAAAGCAAACCAAAAGAACAAGCAATCCAACAACAGACAGAAAAATATCCATACCCACAACCAAAGCAGAAAACCAAAAACTATACCTACCAAAAAGAAACCACGGGCGTCTTGCACCCGGCTTCGCGGCTGACGCCTGGGAACTGCGGTATTCCGCCGTTTTATGGGTGAAATAAGACGGATATCAGGGTTTTGACCCGATATCGTCCGGCTTATTGATGCCGTGTATGTGGAATGAGCGTGGAAACGATATTTGATATGGGTGAAATGCCTACCTGTCCGGTCTGCGGCAAACCCGTAAGCGAGGTATGCAGGCGTACTGGTGCGGCTGGACGAAAAGGTGAGTATAGGGAATGGCACTTAGAGTGCGGTGATCGGAAAAGAAAGGCCGAAGGGCGGGTGAAAGAATCGGAAGAACGTCTGCGTATTGAGAAGGAGCGGGATGATCGTCTGTTGCAGGCGTGGCTCGACCGGCGGGACGCCTTGGAATCTTTGGGTCGTGAGATCGCCGACTACAACGGGTTCGCTCCCGGGCATGACAGGGCGGTGGTCGAAATGGTCTATCAGATTACCCGTCAGGCGATATTGATGTTCCAGATCAGTCCGATGATCCCCATCGATTACGGGGACGATTTCCGTTGGCTGTCCGCCGAGATCGGTTCGGACGGGATGAATCTGATAGCCGACATCGTCCATTGGAATGGCGTGCGACGGTGGAACGATGATCCGGACGTGAGTCCGGAAGGCAGAGCGCCACGCACGTTCATGGGACGCATTGACGAACCGGGCGAACGACTCGAGGACGAATACACGGGCGACCTGGACCACAAGGAGACGACGGTCACCTATGAGACCGCGTTGAAGCATATCTGGCGCGAGGACAACATCGCGGGAGGCCGATGGGCCGACGATCGCGGTCCGTGGACATACAAGTGAGGATCGGTCATGGGAAAGAAGGAAAACCGGCAGCTCATCGGACTGCGCATGCGGGCGTCCGAGATCAAACGCAGACGGCACGAACTGGACGAGAGATACGGACGGATCGATGGAATATGTCCCATCTGCGGCAAACTGATCCGCAAGCCCAAACGAGGACCGACCGCACGGTTCTGCAGCAGGTCGTGCCGAGCGGCGTATGCCCGGCGGAAACAGGACGCGATCGATTTCAAAAAGAACAAGTCGGCGGAACTGGCCTTGGACCAGTTGAACAGGCAAGGCGGGGACTATCGGAAAAGGGCCGACGGGAAACGAGAATCCACCCTGAACGCGCACAAGGAAATCAAAAGCGCCAGGAAAACCAGTCGGTTCTCATGCATGTTCCAACTGAAAACCATTCTGAGCTACAAGCCGGAACTCATCGAACAGGCGACGGCGAACGGATACATCGCGAACCTCATGCGCGCTATTGACCAGTACGGCTCGCAGGGTGATGCGGAACGCATGCTCAGACATCTCGGATACACGGGGCCGATACCCACCGGAGACAAGTGAACAAACCATGGCAATGAACCTCACCAAACTCAGCAACGCCGAATACCCGCTCCGTGACGCGCGGGAAGCGATCGACGGTGACAACGCGTTGAACCCATCCGATCCGAGCGCCTACTACACGGCGGCCGGCAATCCACCAGGCGTTTGGATCGGCAAGGGCGCGGAACTCGTCGGCGGCAAGGTCGGCACCACGGCCTCCAGCAAAACCGTCCGCGCACTCATCAACGAACGACGCAACCCGTCCAACGGCCAATACCTCGGAGACATCAAAATGAGCGAAGGCGACAACGGGGAAGCGCCGGTCGCCGGCTTCGACCTGACCACACGCCAGCCGAAAAGCATCAGCATCCTCTGGGCGTTCGGAGACAAGGAAACCAGGGACGGCATCGACGAGTGCATGCGCAAGGCCGTGGAAATGACCATCGACTATTTCGAAAACGAGTATGCGACGACCCGCGCCGGACAAGGAGGCGTCGCCAGCGTCGCGGCCGACGGCGTGGCCGGTTTCGCGTTCGACCACTACGACAACCGCAACGGAGACCCGCAGCCGCACAAGCACATCGTCATCAGCAACCGCGTGCGCCGCTCATCCGACAAGATATGGACCGCGTTGGACGGTCGGAAGATCTACGCCAGCATGGTTGAGATCAGCGAAGTGCATGAGAACCTGCTGCAGGACCTGCTCACCGAACGGTTCGGCTGGTCATGGACCCTCAAACAAGACACCAACACCAAAGCGGTGGTCAACGAGGTCGAAGGCGTTCCACAGGAACTCATCAACGCGTTCAGCAGCAGGGACGCGGAAATCGATCTCCTGCTCAAAAAGAAAATCAAGGAGTACGAGACCTCCACGGGCAAGCAGGCCGGTTGGAAGACTAAAGCGGAACTGCATAAGGAAGCATGGCTCGCCACCCGCAAGGCGAAGCCAGAGATCCAACCATCCCTGAAAGCGAAACGCGACCACTGGTTCCGGAAACTCGGCGAAGTCGCTCCCGGCATCCAGATCGACCAGATGCTCAAAGACGTCAACTCACACAAGACCGGCCTCATGCATGTGGACGCAGAAGGCGAGGACGACATCGCACGACTCCTGCTCGGCCAGCTCGCCGACCTCACCCGGCTCGCCGGAGGCGGCGACGAATATCTGGACCGTCAGGCACGCGCCGTCATCCGGAAAACAGTCAACGCGCACACCGTATGGAAACGCACCAACGTGCGCGCCGAAGCCGAACGTCTCCTGCGTGAGGTGCGCATCGACCCCGCACAGCGCATCATCGTCGCGAACAAGATCGCCGACAGGGCGCTCGGCCAATGCGTCAAACTCACACCGGACCGGTACAAACTCCCGGACGGCGCGTTGGACGATCTGAGCATCGCCACACGCCAGGGGCAAAGCGTGTTCGAGGACGCCGACCTCGACCAGTACACGACGACCGACGTGCTCGAAGCCGAACAGTACATGATCGCCAGTCTCGACAAAACCACCGGAATCGGATACAAGCCGAGGGAAGGCAACCGATGGCTCGACCAGTGGAACGAGCGGATGAAAACACAAGGCGGCTATCCGCTCGCACCCGACCAGCAGCGGGCGGCCGCATACGCGTTGGAGAACCCCCGCCTGGTCAGCAGCATCATCGGACCGGCCGGCACAGGCAAGACCACCACCATGAAAGCGGTCGCGCAAGCATGGCAGTCCAAATACGGTGCCGACAGCGTCATCGGCCTGGCGACCAGCGCCAGGGCGGTGGGCGAGCTCAAAGACAGCATCGGATGCGAAAGCATGACCATCGCTATGCTCCTGACCCTCAACAATCCCGAACGGATCAAAGCCGAGATCCAACAGGAAGGCAGACTCCAACAACAGTTGAGGAACGCGTCCAACCCGTTGGAACGATTGTTCATCCGCACCAAGATAGCAACCCGTCACATCACGGACTCGTCTACGATCCGGCCTAACCAGCTGATCATCGTGGACGAGGCGGGCATGACCGACACCAGACTCCTGCAATGGATCACCAAACTCGCCGAATTCCATGGAGCCAAGGTCATCCTCACCGGCGACCCCAAACAGCTCGACTCCGTCTCCGGAGCCGGAGGCATGCTCGGCTACGCCGACCGGCACGGGAAATGCGAACGATTGACCAGCCTCTGGCGGTTCACCGGCAAAGCCGAGAAATGGGCGGACGATCCGGACGGTCCCGATTCCCGACGACGTTGGGAAGGCGAGGCCGACGCGACGCTCCGGCTGCGTGAGGGCGGCGACCGGTTGGACGAGTCGAGCGTCGACGAATGCCGCCGACTCATCGACGAATACATGGAGCACGACCGTATCCACTGGGGCGAGGACGTCGACCTGGAGGAAGAGGCGTACCAGATGTGCATCAAATGGCAGGCACTCGGCAAATCCACGCTTCTGCTCGCCGGCACGAACGCGCAGGTACGCGACATCAACCAACGTTTCATCCTCGAACGACGCGCGCAGGGAAGAAGCGAAAGCGATCCTGCCAAGCTCTGCCGTCTGCGCGACGGACTCGACGTCGGAACCGGAGACCAGATCGTCTGCCGAACCAATTCGAGAAGCGTACGCGACCAGATCGGCCGTCCCATCGAAAACGGCATGACGTTCAAAATCATCTCCACCGGCAAAGCGGGCGCGAGATGCGTGAACCTCGCGGACGGCGTCGAATGCAGAATCCCGAACGACTGGCTCAAGGAAGCATGCGAAGCCGGATACGCTGCCACCGTCCACCGCAGCCAGGGCATGACCGTGGACCGGTGCGCCGCGGTGTTCCCATCCGACGAGAACATGGCATGCAACCTGCAATACGTCGCGGGCTCGCGTGGCAAGGAGGAAAACCATTTCCTGTTCGGCTGCAAAAGCGAAGAGGACCGTCATATCGACCACATGCTCACCGGCGCGGAAGAAGACCCGAGGAAAATCGCCATGAGCCGCATGCTCGACTCGCTATTGACCCACACGGAGACCATGACCGCGACCGAAACCATGGAACAGGAATACAAGGACCGGTACGATCTGAAACGGCTGCTCCGCGAACACGATTACGCGGCCGGCCTCATCGCCGGCCCCCACCTGCTCGCCATGCTCGGCAAGACGCATGACGCGAGGACCGTGGACAAGATCAAACGCAGTCCAAGCTTCGAATGGCTCCGTGGAGTCTGGTCCCGCGCCTACATGACCGACCCGAAACGCGCCACCGCCATCATCAACCAAAGCCTTGAGAAGAAGCCACGCAGGCTCACGGCGGAGAAGGCCGAACACGCCGCCATCCACGCGGCACGCGGCATGATGCCCGCGGCCGGCACGGAAACAGGCGGCACGTTCACGCTCGACATGGACGCGCCATCCGACATGATCGAAACAGTCCGGCACATGATGGACGAGACCGGCATCCCATATCATGAGGAACCATCCCTGGACCCCGGTCGCAGCCGGTTCAGCATGGACGAGCGGTACACGCCGGCGGTCAAGGCCATGCTTGACGCGCATATACAGTCCCGGGACGATATCGACCAGTCCATGTTCCCCGAATGGGAAGCATTGCGCAAAACCGCACGCGGGATCATCAACGACGATCCGGACCTGAAAAAGAAAAACCGGCCCGTGGAACCCGACTGGGCGGCGACCATAGCGGGACGATTGAACGCCAACCTGTTGGACCGGGTCAACGGCAGCGTGCACGACGATTGGGTGGGTGGCATCCTGCCTCCCATACGCTCCCACAAGCATGACGCGGCCCTCGACCTGGTGCGGCAGAACGAACGGCTCATCGAAACCAGGATCGACAGCCTCGAACAGGAGGCACGCCGAACCAAGCAGGCATGGGTCGGCCAGGTACTCGCCGCGGCCGGGGACTCCGACAAGCGTCTCCTGCGCGACGTCGTCGTCTACCGCGCCATGTGGAGTGTGGAGGACGCCGACAATCCGCTAGGGGAGAGGCCTCCCGCGGAAAGCGGCAGACAGGAACAGCATTGGGCCAACCTCAACGGCCGCATCAACCACACCAGCGGAGTGGTCAAGCCGCCCAAACCCACCCGGGAAGGGACCCGCATCCCGGTCACGGCCAAGACTCCGATCAAGGAAAAAGCACCGATACGGAAGGAGCCAGCCGTCCATGTGGAGGGAAGGCTTCTGGACTCCGGCATTCCAATGGACACCAAACCCACGCCCGACGGGGACAGACTGCTCGGCCGATGCTCCCGGGACATCGGTTTCATCAGCCGTATGTCCGACATCGCGGACGAGGCGGCCCTCGACTTCATCCATGGCAGATACGATCCCGACGTCACCCTCGGCAGGATACGCGAAGAGGTCGGCGGCATCGCCCAGGCATGCCGCGAGACGTTTGGCGAGGATTACAGCGACCATATCGACGAAGCCGCGCAATCGGCCCTTGACGCACTGACCGATCCCATCAACGGCAGGATCGCCCGATTGGCCGACCATGGAACGGGAGAAGCGGAAATCATCGACGCGAACCGCAGGGACCGCATGCGACGATTGGAGGAATACTACATGGAACGGGCTGTCATGGACGCGGATGAGCGCAGCCACGACACGTACTCGCTGCTGCCGCCGACCATCAGGCAAAGCCTCGACGCGCTCACCATGACATATGGCGGCACCGCCACGGACCTCATGGGCACGGAAGCCACCCAGAACAAAAGAACCACGCATGCCATGGAACATGACATGCCCACTTGGGACGAATTGCGGCAATGCTCGACGACCATCGAGGAATACTATGAAACGCATCCGTCCGACAGGCATGAAGGCCGTCTCCCCGAGGATGTCGAACGGAGTCTACTCACGCTCGCGTCAATGTACGGCATGGGACGGGAAGCGGACCAGAAGGAACTCGAAACGATGCGAGAGACCCTCCATCGGCTTCCGATGGATGAACCGCACGTGGAACAGACAACGGAAAACAACAACGAAAGGACAGCAACATGGCAGGAATCCTCGAGACTCTCGCAGAATGGCTTGTCTCAGTAAGCCAATGGTTCAATGATTGGGATATCACAATACTGGTGCCGGCGCTCATCATCCTCACGGTGATCGCCGGAGTGACCGGGCGGGCGGCCACCGGGCCGAGACTATGGATGCAACTCGTCTGGGGCACGGCGACCATCATCCTCAGCCTGATTGAGGTCGCGATCATCTGGACCATTATCGCCCGCTACCTGCCGGTCGCCGATATGGGCACACTCATCCAGAACATGCTCCAACACAAGCCGCTGCTCGTCACAGAATAAGTGCAGAGGATGGGCGTGCGTGGCGGCGATGGGCATTGTCGGGAAAAGTCACCGCCATTCGTCAGTCGACATTGGACCGACGTCCGTCGTATGCCTGCCCGTCGGATGGTGCGGCACGCAGAATGAATTCGCCCATGTCCGGGACGGTGAAAGCGACCTTGCCATGCTCCGGGGAATAGATCAGTCCGAGTTTGATCAAGGAATCACGTGCCATGGACACTTCGCCCGGCGTCTTTCCAAGTCGTCTTGCGATTTCCGACGTCGAACTCGGCGTGTCGCCTCCGATTTCCGCCATGGCCGTGAGATATCGTCTTCCCGGGGTCGAGGCCCTCTGCCATCTCGATGAATACAGTCCCTCATCCAGTTCCGCCCTCGCGTATGGTTCGTTTCCAATCGTATGCCAGGTTCCGGCGGCGTCGCAGGCCCGGTAGATATCCGCGGACGTCATGCCCTTGAGCGGCCCGTGAGGCACTTCACCCGCGAAGTCGAACAATGCCGTGAACGGAATGTCGAGGGCGTCGCAGATCAGGATCGCCTCATCGATGCTCATCTTTCGCTCATGGGAGACAAGCCTGCGCAAAATGCTGTATGGCAGGCCGCAATCGGGATGCCTGTCGTGGATTAAGGCCAGAAGTCCGTTTACGCTGATGTGCCTGTCCTTCAGGATTCTCCCTACGTTGTCCATCGCGACGCAGGTGATCGAAAGAGAAGGTGGTGAAGAAGTGCGCATACGGTGATCTACTTCCTTTTCCTGTTCAGATCGTCGAACGACAATCCGATGCCGTACTGCCTGTCCGGCACCAGGCGCGCGTCGAACGTCTTGCCGGCCTTCGATTTCAGGCCGGACACTTTCGGACGCTTGCCTTCCAACGTGCGGCGGACCATGCTGTCGGTGAGCTTCTTGCCGAACTTCTCCGCGAAGATCTTGTAGCCGCATCCCTCGCTGAGCTTCCAGGCGCCGGTGTCATCCTTCATGCTCTTGTTCGACGAGCATTGCCAGATGCTGCCGGTCTTGACCACGGGTTTGCCGCAACGCGGGCAGGGGCCGAACGACTCGCGTTCGCCGGCCTGCTGCGCCAACTGTCGCAGGCTGTCGCGCTGGGTCATCTCCATGACACGGCCGGGCATCGCCGCGCAGGCCGTGCGGATCTCGTTCAGGAAGGACGTCTCGTCGCCCCTGCCATGTTCGATGTCGGCAAGGCTTTGCTCCCATTGCGCGGTGAGCTTCACATCCTTCAACTCGTCTACGGCGACGCCGACGAGCATCCGTCCGGCAGTGGTGCTGCGTATCTGCTTGCCCTTACGCTGCAGGTAGCCGCTTTTGACCAGGCTCTCGAGGATGCTGGCGCGGGTCGCGGGCGTGCCGATGCCTCCCGAATGGCTCGTGTCGTCATCCAAGGCGGCTTTCAGATCGCTGTCCGCGACGAAACGGCTCGCATGCTCCATGGCGGACAGCAGTGTGGCCTCCGTGAACGGTTTCGGCGGTGCGGACACGCCCTCGGCGAGGGAAGGTGAGCCGGACTGGGAGAGAGGTCCCTTCCCGAGGGAGTCCGGTATCCGATTCGCGGGCTTCTTCTCCGCGCCGTCCGTTTTCGACGTGTGCTCGATGGCGGTCCAACCCGCATCGACCGTCACATCGTTCGATGCGGACAGCGGAACCCGTTCCGTGGAACCATCGGCATGACGTTCATCCAATGCCGCATCGACTTTCACCGTGTCGTGGACACGGTCCGTGGCGCAGGCGGCCCACATGCGCGTCAGGATCACGGTCATGACCTTGCGTTCCATGTCCGTCAGGTCATGCTGGAACACGTCGTATGTGAGACGCCGCGTCGGAAGGATTGCGGTATGACCTTGGACCTTGTCGTCCGCGACGCACCGCATCGGATCGAAGCCGCCGGCGGAATACAGGTCGTGGATCGCGTCGACGGGCTTCTGATCCAGGAAACCCAACGCGTATTTCGGCTGCAGCAGTTCCTTCAACCCGTCCACGTCATCATGGGTGACGTATCTGGAATCGGTGCGGGGATAGGTCGCTACCTTCATCTCGTACAAGTGCTGCAGACAGTCCAGCGTTTGCTCGGCGGTCAGCCCGTGCCGGTCGCTCATGGCCTTCTGCAATCCGGTCAGGTCGAACAGGGTCGGCGGCTTCGCATGCTCGCGACGCCGTTTCACCTCCAGAACATCGACGGCCAGTCCCTTGGCGTCGGCCAGCACGCGGTCGGCCGACGCCCGGTCCTCGATCTTCCCGCTTTCAAGCGTCCACCCGTCCATCGGCACGATGAGTCGCCAGAACGGAGTCGGCTTGTGTGATTCGATGGCGAGATCACGTTGGACGACCATGTTCAGCGTGGGTGTGCGCACTCGTCCGAGCGACAGACTGCGATGCCAGGCGAGCGTATGGGCGCGTGACGCGTTCATGCCGACCAGCCAGTCGGCTTTCGCCCTGGCGTCCGCCGCGTCGGCCAGACCATCGTAATCGGATTCCGGACGCATCCTTTTCCACGCGTCGCGGATCGCCTGCTCGTCCAATGACGCGACCCACAGGCGCAGTGAAGGTTTGGAGACCTTCGAGGCCATGAGGATACGTCGGAATATGGCCTCGCCCTCACGGTCCGGATCGCACGCGTTGACCAGCTCGGTCACCTTGTCGGAACGAAGCAGTTCGGAGAGGGAACGGTATCGTTGCACCGCGCCCTTCGCACCGCTCAAACGCCAACGCCATGACTTCGGATCGATGGGAAGGGACTCCATCGTCCACTTACGCGCTGACCAAGGCATGTCCGTGTATTCCTCCGGATCCGACAATTCCACCAGATGGCCCTGCGCCCATGAGATGAGCGTCTCTCCGGCCGAAACATACCCATCACCCTGCCGCACATCACCCAACGCCTGCGCGATGGCGAAAGCCACGGAACGTTTCTCAGCGATCACAAGACGCACTTCAATTCCTTCCCGATATCGAATGGTGCGTCCCTTCCACACGCATCCCAACCGATATCGGTTTTTTCATCCTCGAAAAAAATATCGGCGGCGAAAAAACCGGGGGCATGTGGACAGGAGGAAGACGGGATGGGCCCGTCGGAAAGGAAACCATCATGGTCGACGTAAGCCAACGGTCGGAACTGTCCCTCCTGGACCACGACGCTCTCGCACGCGCCGTCGGGAGCATCCTCGACCGGCATGAGGAGATCCAGGACTGGACCATCCTCTACACGCAACGGGAACTCGGCATGAGATATCCGGGCATCGACTTCTCCACCGCGTCCACACTCGCGAAGATCGCCACCGATCCCGGACTGTCCAAGGAATTCGACCAATCACTCACCGCCGACGCCATCGAACGCATGCGGGCCGTCCCACTGCCGACCCGCCCGGAACGACGCCCGGATGCCGGGCTTCCCATGCCGGATCCCGGCATCGACCCGAACTCCGGCAACGGTCCCATGGGTCCCGGAATCGGAATGTGACGGAAAGGAGACGAACATGGAAAACCCGACCTTGGAACAGATGGAAGCATGGCGCGACCAGGCGACCGAACGGTTATCGCTCTTCGCACGAAGCAACGCCATCGAAGAGCCGATCGAAATCGGCGAGGAATGCTACCAGCTCGGAGAGGACTGCTACAAGCCCGACAGGTACGACCAATTCCGCTGGGTCACCGAAGACCAGTTCGACTCGGTCCTCCCACCGGGAATCGAACACGACCGGTACATCGCCATGACGAACATGACCGGCTTCGACGACGTGGCCAAGGAATGGTCCGCGAACTGGAACGACCCCGGATACTGGCATGATGCCGCGGCCGATGCCTTATGGTCCAGCAACGACGGCGCCTATTGGACCACCCGCGACGAAGACCCGTCGGACGCCGTCATGGCGCGCGCCACCGCCGCATCGCAGATCGCCCTTGAACTGGACGCCGATAATCTCATCGAACGCACGCCGGAGAACATCGGACTGCTGCACGACATCGTCGATACCGTCCACGGCATGGACCCGGAAAGCGACCTCGGATACTACCGCGCCTACCCGTCCGAAACCGCCCGCGAAACCGTCGGAGAGCATCTCATCGATGGCGAGATCGCGGAGAAAACCATGTACGGCGGATGGAACCCCGACAGGGACCGGTATCTGAGGGTCAACAAGGACGGCGACTGGGTCGGCATGGACCAGACCACCGCGGACCGGCTCGTATGGGACAACCGCACGCCGATCCTGGAAAGCGTCGGCGCATACGCGGACGACATGACGGCCGACCTCACTGACCGCGTCTGCGTAATGGACGAACGATCCTCCGCCGCACGCGTGAAAGCGCCGGACCCGTGGACCGGCGTCGACCCGGACGCCTTGTTCCAAGCCAGCGGGCCGACCATTCCCGATCCGGATCCCGGCATCGACCCGAACTCCGGCAACGGTCCCATGGGTCCCGGAATCGGAATGTGAGAACCAACCATGTCATCCATCGATATGGAACGGTTCCGCAATGACATCAACCGGTACCGGAACAAAACCGGCATGCCTTGGGCCGCATTGGCCGAAAAAGCAGGCGTGAGCCCGGCGATGTTCACCCGCATCAAAAAAGGCTCGGCCGTCACCCTCGAGGCATTCGCGCAACTGTGCTCCTCATTCCAACTCAATCCCATCGACTACATGCCGGAACTCCAAACAAAACCAACGAAGGAACAACCAATGGAAGACGTGAAAAGACTCAGCATCGACGGCAAGGACTTCACCATCGAGGACGTGGAACTGCGGTCCGGCCCGGCCTGGACGAACGGTCCGAGACGCGCCGACGCGGAACTGCCCGACGGGCAGGTCCTCGGCAGCATCGTGGCATCGGACGGCGAATGGCTCTGGCGTCTCGCCGGAGAGAAATGGAACCATACGGAACCGGCCGAAGGCCCCATCGCCGAATACATCGGCCATGAACCGAACCGCCTCTCGGCCATCAGAAGCCTATTGCAGGCCATCGAGGACCGGTATTCCGCCACAGCGGCCGACGACCCATGGGCATCCATGCCGGACGCTCACTCCACCACCACCATGCCGGATGCCGTCAGCCAGACCCAACCGGCACAGGTCGGGGATCCCTGGGCTTCGGCCTTCCCGGACGCGAACGCCCTGCCGGACCCGGATCCAGGCATCGACCAAGGCGCCATGCCAGCCACCGGACCCGGGATCGGAATGTGAAAGGAGACGGACATCATGCGTGACGACAAGACCGGAACGGACGAGGAACTGAACACACCCGACACGGCGAGAACCATTCCAACACGAAGGAGGATGGAACCCGAGCCTCCGGCGACGGACGAGTGGTGTCCACCCGCATCGCTGAACCCCTGGGCGCGCGCGTTCGACGGCGACAGCCTGCCGGACGAACCGTACATGGGAAGCAACAAAAAACCGAAACAACTCTCCGACATGCTCCCGTACCCGAATCCGGCATCGGCCGACACGGCGGACGACAAGCCACGCCCCACATTGGAAGGCATGCGGTGAGCCGAATGGAAGGAACAGCCACAATGATCGACGAAAACACCAGCCGGCAGGTCGAAGAACTCTACCGTTCCGACGATTGGGCCGAACTGCGTTGGGCGCGCGAACATTCCACCCCACAGCAGATCGCACGGCATCTGCTCGACCCGCAATGGCGGAACCGCGACTACAACGCGTTGGACGAACTCGTGGAAATGACCCACGATGCGGACCTTTCCAGCCTCGACGAGGACGATCTGGAAACCCTCGCGGCCAGCGGACTGCCGGAACTCCGCCAGGCGGTCATCCGCTATGCCGGCACGCCGGCACGTCTGTTCGAGGACATGGCCCGCACCGAAAGCAACACGAGACTGCTGCAGATGCTCGTCGAATCAGGCAAACTCAGCCAGAACGCCATCGACCTGTGCTGCTGGAACCAGACGGACAGCCGACTGGCGGCAAGCATGCTGACGAAAGCCTCGGACGACCTGCTCCACCGTCTCAGCGGCCGCGACTGGTGGCCATCCAGGAAGAACGCCGTCGAATCCGGCAGGCTCGACCGCAGGGACCTGGACGACATGATCAAAACGGAGAACCACCCGGACGTGGTCTCCGCCCTGATCGGCACAGGCGAATTCGACATGGACAGCGAAGTTAACGCCATCAGACGGGTCATCACCTCACCCGGGCTTCTCACGACATACACCAATCCGATGAACCGCAGATACAGCCTCGACCAGTCCCGGCAGGAAGTCGTCCGACAGGCCGCGAGAACCATGCTGGAGCACGCTCCCGTGGGAATGATCCTCAGCATGCCCGACGACGACGATGAGAACTGGCGCACGCTCATCGACACGGCGGCGACGGAATACGCCGGGGAACTCGGCGAGGACATGCTTGGCCTCATCGCCCAGTCGGAAGGCAACACCCAGGCACGGACCATCCTCGCCGGACGGGGATTTCCGAAAGCCGCGGCATCCAACGCGGAACGGACCCTGGCGGCATCTCCCGGAGCGGACGGAACCTACGGATTCAACCTGCGGCTGCTCGGACGCCTCAAGGACGACGTCGACTATTTCCTCGGCCCATCACATGCGGAGAAATACCTATGGGCCGGCAGCGTGGACGCGCAGATCGCGAAACTCCGCGAGATCGACGGGACAATCAGGCCGGAAGACCGTCCCGAATGGTTCACCACGGAGTGGATCGACCAAGCCGAACGGGAGATGAAAGACCCGTCCGACAATACGGGAACAGCCCTTGACGCCGCATTGTCAGGCCAATACGCGGCGTTCGAGAATGCGGTCATCGGCTACATCGACGCGCACGACACGGACGCGGGAACCAGCGAGAACGGCGCGAGCCAGTTCGCCGGATACGAGGTGGCCGCACGCGACGCGAACGGAACGCCCATGGCCTACCGGCTCGACTGGTTCGACGATGAAGGCATGGTCCACGAGGGGCCGGAGGCCACGGAAACGGAACTCAGGAGTCTCCGCGAAGGCATCTTCGACAGTCCGGACTCATGGGACTCCTTCAACACGGCGACGGACACGCCCAATACGACCGCCGCCGATACTTCCGGAACGGCCGGCACGAAGCCCGGACATGAGACGGGCCACGGTCCGCAGATCGTCTTCACGTCACTGGCCGGCGGACATGGCATGCCGGAAGGAACGGTGGAACTGCTGTCCGACGACGCCGCCCGACAGGTCTCGGACATCCTCGACGCCGGAGGAACCAGTGGAGGACGGCCGGAACGGGCAGCCGGACAAGACCGGGAACGACGCCGCGAGAACATCGACAGACTGCTGGACGTACTGCCCGTCACCATGGTCACGAAAGACGGAAACCACCAGGTGACGGCCGAAGAGGTCATGGCCATGGCCGACCGGACGGAACATGCCGCGGACATGGCCGAGGAGCCGGAGACGGCCGCCGCATCATCCACGGATACGCCGGCGGAACCATTCGACTGGAACGGCGTGGATGGTCTCGAATCCGGCATCCGGGACTGGTACTCCCACGAATTCCCGGACGATCCGGAAGGCGGCCGCATCGACCCGCGGACCACGTTCCGCGAGGCCGTCGAATCGTTCCCCATGGGAGACGGCCACGATTTCTACGCGGTCACCGGAGTGGTGGACTCCATCGTGCGCGAACGCGTGTTCGAGGAACTGTCCAAGCGGCTCGACTGCGGATACGGGACGGTCTACGACGCATGGCTCCACCATACGGGCCTCGACCCGGACCTTTTGGACACGAAAAGCACGCGCATGCGCCACGACATCGAGGATATGCTCGGCGCCGGCGCCGGATCGTACGCCACGGTGGACGCCATCGCCGACCATATGGCCGCGGACCGGCATCTGAGGTCCGTCATCCGCGAGGCAGACAGATCGACTGCCATCGGCAGCCGTGATTTCGAAAAGGGCCTCGGATCCGCCGTCGCCGACCATCCGCGAATCGGACGTCTTATGGACGACGACCGTTTCAAGGACCTCATCTACGACATGGTCCACGACGGACGCAGATTCTCCACGCCAGTACAGGACGATGCCATCGTATCCGGCGCGGACGCCCCCGCGGCCGAAGCGGGGACACAATCCGAAGCCGGGGAGGGGAGAGACCTGCCCGACAGCGGCGACGGGCTGGCGTCGGAGAACGTCGCGGAAGCTCCGGAACCGGTGGTCGCGGCCACCATCGAAGCGGAACAACTCGCCTTCGATTTCGACGACATGCCGTCCGGACTTGACTCCCGGCAGAATCGGGGGGAAAATTATATCCAAACGAAATTAGGCACGGTGTCTAATTCGGGCTCTTCCCATGAAACGGAAGAAAACGATGCGAGGAAGGAGACGATCCGGAATGACGGTCACGTACTGCCCGTACCAGGGAATCAAGAAGATGAGGTACCTGTTCATGGCGGAGCATCTGCCGGAACAGCTCAAGGAACTCAAGAGGCAGGGGATGCCGGCGTTGGACGCCTACATGGACCAGGTCCAGAAGGACTACGGCCGGACGATCACCGAGTACGTCAACCATTGGGACAAGACGCACCAGCACCTCAAGCAGCCGGGCAACTGGGATCCGTGGTTCAAGGGACTCAAGATGGCGGAGCATCAGGCCGAGGAGATCGCCATCAGGAACGTGATCGAAGCCCTCTGACCCACATCGACCGCGGTCTGCTCGACCCGGACCTGCAGGCCACGGGATCCAGCCTCGAACGGGCGCGTGCGAACGTGCGCGCCATCGAGGTGCTGCGCGACCTCGACGACAGCGGCCGCGAACCCACCGAGGACGACATCCGCGCCCTCGCCGCGTACGCGGGATGGGGCGGCGCCCAGAAGGCGTTCGAGGAGGATGGAGCCGATCCGGCATGGAGTGGGATCAACACGCGTCTGCGCGAACTGCTCACCGACGCCGAATACGCGGACGCGCGCAGCAGCACGCTCACCGCCTTCTACACGCCGCGGCCCGTCGTGGACGCGATGTGGCAGGCGCTCGGCAAGGCCGGTTTCGGCCGGGATCCGAAGCACCCGGACATGGTGCTGGAACCCGGCTGCGGAACCGGCAACTTCATCCGCAGCACTCCGGCCGGATCCTCCTACGCGTTCACCGGCATCGAAGCCGACCCGATCAGCGCCGGCATCGCACGTTACCTGTGCCCGGACGACGACATCATCAACAACAGGATGGAACGGACCGGCCTGCCCACGGACGCGTTCGACCTCGCGATAGGCAACGTGCCATACAGCGACGCGATCAGGATCGACGGTACCGTCATCCACGACTGGTTCATCCGGCACAGTCTCGACACGGTCCGCCCCGGCGGCCTCGTCGCCGTGCTCACCAGCCGGTACACGCTCGACAAGAACACGTCGAACATGCGCCGCGAACTCTCCCGCAGGGCCGAACTCGTCGCCGCATGCCGCCTGCCCAGGGAGACGTTCGGCAGACAGGCCGGCACCGAAGTGGTCTCCGACATCCTGATCCTGCGCAAACGCGACGAGCCGTTGGCCGACACGGCCGCCGAATGGGAGGACACCACCGAATTCCGGGACGGCGTCACCGCCAACAGGCTGTTCGTCGACCATCCCGAATACGTCGCCGGAACCATGACCATCGGCTCGGGACCATTCGGCCCGCAAATCGACGTCACCGGAACCGGCGACATCGGCCGATTGGGCGGACAGGTCGAACGCATCCTCACCAGCCAGCTCGAAGAGTACGGCATCGACCTGCACGACGGACTCGGCGAACGCGCCAATGAGCCGATCGTCGCTCCCGACAGGACCGTGCAAAAGGCCATGCGGTACACGGTCGACGGCAACGACCACATCTGGTACGGCGACATGGACGGACAGCTCGTCCCCGCGCACTCCCGCGTCAAAAAGGGCGGGGACGCGCGCATGGCCGCCATGCTGCGCCTACGCGACCGGACGGAACGCCTGCTCGCCATCGAACGAGACCCGGACGCCGCCGACACCGCCGTGGACCAAGGCATCAGGGACCTCGATGGGGAGTACGACCGGTTCGTCGCATCCTACGGCAGGCTCAATTCCAAAGAGAACCTGCGCGTGTTCGACCCGAACAACTCCGATCCGAGCCTCAACCAGCTCTACAGTTTGGAGAAGATCGGCCCCAACGGGTTCGAAGCCAAAGGAGACATGCTTTCCAAGAGGGTCGTCACGCCGGTGCCTCCGATGCCCGAACACGTGGATGAACCCGTCGACGCGATGGCCGTCAGCCTCGACCGTGTGGGACATGTGGATCTCGACCTCATCGGACGACTGCTCGACACCCGGGACGACATCGAAACCATTGAAAAACTCGGCGACCTCATCGTTATGGATCCGGACACCGGGATGCCGTTGCCCGCGGACGAATACCTGTCCGGCGACGTGGGAGGAAAACTCGACCACGTCGACGGACTGCTCCGGGACCTGGTCGACCAGCCCGAACATGCGCGCGTGAGGGAATGGCTCGCCGACAACGGGCTCGAGGACGTGGCACCGCCCGTGTCCGTCGAACGATGCCGGACGGAACTCACCCAAACCGGGGCATGGCAGAGCGCCACCGACCCGATCCACGCGAACAAGTCCGTGGTCGAAGCCCCCTGGTTCTCCAACGTGCTCAAAGAACACGGACACGGCCAGCAGAGGGCCTTCGCCGCCATGTTCCTGGATGGCTGCAAGCCCGGCGTGGAACTGCTCGGGAAAAACTGGAACGCGCAACAACCCACGGGCAACGACCTGTTCGACACGGTCTTCGACAACGGCTGGTCAAGCGATGACGAAGGAGCGTCCAACAGTGCCATGCGCATGCTGTACAAGGCCGTTTCGGCCGATCCCGAGGCCATCGACGACAAGGTCATCGCCACGATCCTCAACGCCGGCAGCTTCAAACGAGGTCCGGCATGCGACGCGTTGAGAAAAATCACCGATCCAAGCCTGTGGGAGGTGGAGGACCACGGCTACTACAAGGAAACCAAGTGCGATTTCCTCGCCTTGGCCAAGGACCTGCGCGCCCATCCGGAAACCTGCGAATACCTGTACGCGATGGACGTGGACCGGTTGAACCATCCGACCATCGAGAAACGGTACGGACGCTACAATTCATGGGACCAGAAGACGTTCAAACCATTGGACGAGATGGTCGACATGGAAGGCCTGGAACAGTGGAGAAGCCGCCGGAACGCATGGATGGACTCCCATCCGGCCGAACCTGCGGACACGGACCGTCTCAAGAGCCTGCAATCCCTGCACGAACGACTCGCGCGATCGCTGCCCGCGCGACTCACCCACGACGACATCACCGCGAAACTCGGCTCGGCGTGGATCCCGACCGGAGTGATCCGCGACTTCATGATCGACACATTCGACCTCGGCCAACAGCCCAACATCACCGACGGCGGCATGCGGAGCCTTACGGTCAGCCATGACGAGACGACCGGCAACTGGCAGGTCAACGCGTCGCTCGGATCGAAACTCGACGAGGAAACCATCCGGAAATACGGTCTGGGCACCGGAGCGGGACGCAACCCGTTCGAGGTCGTGTCCGGAGCGCTCAACGCGACCACCAGCAACCTCACCAAACCCGACCCGAACGACCCGACCGGGAAGAGAAGGATCCGCGACCCGCAGGCCACCGCGCTGCTGTACCAGAAGCGCCACACCGTCGAACAGGCGTTCGCGGAATGGGTGTGGACCGACCCGGACCGCACCCGCATGCTGGAGAACGTGTACAACGAACGGTTCAACCGCATCCATCCGCGCGAATACGACGGCTCCTATCTCACATTCCCCGGCATCAGCGCAGACATCGACCTGTATCCGCACCAGCGCAAGGCCGTCGCGAGGATACTGCAATCCGAGGAGGGCACACTCGTCGCGCACGTCGTGGGAGCGGGCAAGACCTTCACCGGCGTGGCCGCCTGCCACGAGGCGAAACGACTCGGCCGGGCCACCAAGCCGATGATCGTCGTACCGAACCATCTGACCGAACAATGGGCGAAGGACTATCTGACGCTCTACCCGGACGCGAACATCCTGTCCATGACGGAGGCCGACGGCACCGGCAAGGGCGCGGCACGCTTCTGGGCCAAAGTCGCCGCCGGCGACTGGGACGCGGTCATCGTCCGGCAGGACACGTTCCAACGCATGCACGTCAGTCCCGAACGCCGTGAGAAGTATTTCGAACGGCGTAAGGCGGAGATGCTCGACAGCATCGAGACGGCGAAGTCGGACGGCAACGACTTCTCCGCGAAGAAGCTGAAGGACGAGATCGGCAAAATGGAGAAGAACCTCGGCAAAACCGTCAAACAGGCCGAGAAGGACCGCATGCGCGTCGACGGCAAACTCCAGGCGCTGCGCGACAGCGGGGAAAGCAAGGAGTGGATCGACTTCGAGGACCTCGGCGTGGACATGCTGTTCGTCGACGAAGCCCACCAATACAAGAACCTCGCCATCGCCACCACGATCAGCGTGCCCGGCGTGGACGTCGCGGCCGCGCAGAAATGCGAGGACCTGTTCGACAAGTGCGAGTACCTGCGCGAGGCAGGACATGGAAGCAACATCGTGTTCGCGACCGGCACGCCGGTATCCAATTCCATGGCCGAGTTGTACAACATGCAACGCTACCTCGCTCCCGACCTGCTCAAGGCGCAGGGCGTGGAGGCGTTCACCAGCTGGGCCAACACGTACGGCAGCATCGTCGAAAGCGTCGAAGTCAAGCCGGAAGGCAGCGGATACCAGATCAAGCAACGGTTCGCGAAATTCCATAACCTTCCCGAGCTGATGAGCACGTTCCACGACTACGCGGACCTGCTGACCGCCGACCAGCTCGACCTCGACGTGCCGGACTGCGAGGTGGTGTCCGTCGCGGTCGAAGCCACCGAAGCGCAGAAACAGGCCGTCGACGCGCTGGTGGAACGGGCCGAACTGGTGCGCGACGGAGCCGTTGACCCGTCGGACGATAACATGCTCAACATCACGAACGACGGCAGGAAAGTCAGTCTCGATCCGAAACTGCTCGACGTGTCCGATCCGGACATCCAGCCCATGGAAGGCGGCAAGGTGCAGGTCTGCGCCGAGAAGATCCACGAGATCTGGCGGGAGCATGCCGAGGAGAAGGCCACACAGCTCGTGTTCTGCGACTCGTCGACCACGGCGTCCGGAAAGTGGAACATCCAATCCGATCTGAAACGACGGCTCGTCGACCTGGGAATTCCGGAAGACGAGATCATGTTCGCCGCGCAGGAAAAGGATCCGCAGAAGAAACAGGCCCTGTTCGAAAAAGTCCGCAAAGGCGAGGTGCGCGTGCTCATCGGTTCGACCGGCACCCTGGGCACCGGTACGAACGTGCAGGACAGGCTCTTCGCCATCCACGACCTCGACTGCCCTTGGAAGCCCGCCGAACTCGAACAACGCCAGGGCCGAGTCCGCCGGCAGGGCAACATGTTCGACAACGTGCAGGACTACCGGTACGTCACCGTCGGCACATTCGACAGCTACATGTTCCAGACGGTCGAGCGCAAGGCCCGGTTCATCAGCCAGATCATGAGCTCCGGCTCGCCATCACGCGAAGCGTCCGACGTGGACGCCACGGTGCTCAGCCTCGCCGACATGAAGGCCATCGCCACAGGAGACCCGAACATCGCCAAACGTATGGAACTCGAGAACCAGCTCACCCAGATGAAACTGCTCAAACGCGCCCACGCCGACCAGCAGAGATCAATCCGGTTCAAGATCGACATGCAACTGCAGCCGACCGTGGACAATCTCGAAAGACTCCACGACGAGGCGTTGGACGACGAGCCGAAATTCCGCGAAGCCGTCGAGATCCGCGGCCAGCATCTCACCCGGGGAATATGCGGCCTCGATCTTGGCAACGGCCCGATCATGGACCGCAGACAGGCCATCCACGACCTCGTCGGCATCGTGCGCGGGCTCGACCGCGGCGAAACGCGGGAAGTGGGCGAATACTGCGGTCTGACCGTCATGGTCGCTTCACGGAACATGGCCGTCAACGGCCTCAACGTGTTCCGCCCGTTCGTGGGATTGAAAGGCGAGCATGAGCATTGGGCCGGCACCAGCGCGCCGGACATCAACAACAGCGCCGACAGCGTCATCAGACAGCTCGACCGAATCATCTCCAACAACACCAACACCGCGCAAAGCCTCGGCGTCAAACTCGGCAATGCGAAAGCCAGCCTGGAAAGCGCGTGGAACGCGTTGAACCAGCCATGGGAAGGCCAGAAGGAGTACGACGACCTCACCGACCAGATCGCAAAAATGAACCTGGAAATCAAACACGGAAAGGGCCCGACGCCGGCCGAAGAGGACGGACAGGCCGATCTCGCCGAAGCCTCGTTCCACTCCGACGAGTCGCAGGAACCCCAGGTCGTGCGCGCGGCCGTGGAATCCGGCCCATCCGGGTCGGACTCTTTCCCCGCGACAGTGGAGACGACCGATGTTCCGATGCCCGATCCATGCGTCGATCCGTGCAACGGTGGCACAGGCATGTCGGGACTGTGCATGTGACGTCCGCCCGGGCGACATCCAGAGAAGAAGGACCGGAAAAGGGAACCAATCCCTTCCGGTCCTTTTCCGATATCGGCATGCCCGCACGTGAACCGGATGGAACGAACAGAAAGGTATTTCCATCCAAAATGGCCGAAGCCGAGGAAATCCGATCACGGATAGAAACCATCAAAGACTTATCCGACCGTCTGGCCGAACAAGACCGGACGATCAAGGACCTGGAAGAGGAAATGCGGTCGGAGACGCCGGAACATCCATGGTCCTTCATGAAGATGCGCAGGCATAACCGGCTGCATGCGGAGATCGAAGACGAACAAACGTCGATGTCGCGCGACAGATACGATCTGAACCATCTCGCGGAACGGCTGTTCGAGGACGTCAACATCATCGCCGACAAGGCAACCTCCACCAACTCCCTGGAACTGATCCTCGACCTGGTCGAACAATCCCTGGACACCGATCCGAAGTACAGAGAAAACGTCAGAAAACAAGCCGGAGTGACCGATGGGATGTCATACATGCGTCTCGTTCCGCAAGACAATCCCAAAGGTATGCTGCCACCCACCCCATGGGGCAGGAAAGCCGCCGAGGAGGCATATCGGCGGCATCAGGTCCGACAGCTCGACCAACGGTTGAGACTGCTGCGCACACTCGCCACGGGAAGCTACAAGAACCATGACACCCCGGAAACGAACGACTATCTCGCCCTGATGGACTTCAACGTGGGAGACCAGGTGACCATGGGACCGGGCTTGTCCACGACAGTCACCACCCCGCATTGGCTCGGGGGCGGGGGAATCCTCCTCGTCATCGAAGGCGCCTCCCACGGAGTGCCGATGGTCGGCAGCAGGGGAGACGTGCCCAACGAAAGCGAGGTGTTCCTCCCGGACCTAATGCACTGCACCGTTTTGGAGGAAACGACGGACGGCACCTATCTGGGCAAGAGATTCGAACGAATCTACCGGCTCGGCGTCGATTCGGAAGAGACTCCCGTTCCGAAGCGGGAACTTCTGGAATTCCCAAGCATCCAATCGAATGTTCCGCTGCCGGACCCATGAGCCGGCGGGACTTCGAGAAACTCAGATCCGCCGCCATCATCCGCCAATAGGACCGCACAGCGGAACCAACCAGACCGTTCCCTCTCTCCGACACCCATACGGGAGAAAGAGAGAGGGCAAGAAAAACACAATAGAAAGCAAAAAGGAGAAGAACATGGCCGAAACCGCACAGACCATGACCGAATTCACTTACGCGCCCGGCGAGAAGAACATCGTCGGAGACCGTTTCAGCCCGAGCGTGATCATCTTCTGGCTCAAAACCTCCATCGCCGCGTCCAGCACACGCGTGCAGTACAAGGCGCCGAACACCCTGTTCGGGCTGATCCCGCTCGGCGCGTCCACCAAGACCATCCCGCTGCGCAACATCGCCAGCGTCGACACGAACACGAGATTCAACCTCGGCAGCCTCGTCTGGGGACTGGTCTTCCTGTTCGTCGGCTTCGGCATGTTCAACTCCAACGCACTGGTCGCCATCGTGTGCCTGCTTGTCGCCGTCGCGAACTTCGCGAACGTGATGAGCGCCACCCTGACCTTCCATGATCCATCCGGCGGGGCGAACGCCATCACCGTGAGCATCCTCGAAAAGGACAAGCTCATGAGCCTCGCCCAGGAGATCCAGACCCGCGTGTTCACGGACGCCGACCAGCTGCGTCATGAGGAAAGCATGCACATGGCCGAGAAGCAGTACACCGCGCAGACCAACAGCGTGCTGATCCAGCAGCAGATGCTCGCCAACCAGCAGGCACAGGCCGAGCAAACCCAGCCGGGCGAGTGACATCGTCCAAAAACCGAAAAGAAGACAGGGCCGAGGAGTGAATCCACCAGCTTAAATAAAAACAAGACGTATCGGCGCCGACCGTGACCAGACCAGGCGGCCAGCAGATTCTGGTATAGGAGTCAAAACGTGAGCGATTGATACGCCAGCTTTATTAAAGGCGGATCGGAGTGAATGACAATCCTTCTCCGGTCCGCCTTTCCGATATCGGCATAAATGTATGTGGATCGGTCGAAGCCAGAACAATAAAGCCAAAAGGAGCAGGGGATGTCCACTTCAGAAGGAAAGGGAATCACTCCAATGAGAATGCCCGCAATCAGGAACTCACTGATGGCGTATGGGCATCACCAGGAGTTTGTGCAGAAAGACGTGATGTACCTCAATCGGAGTACGGAAGAGCTTGCCAAGGAAGACATGTTCGTCCGACCAGTGGCAGAGTCGAATACTCCAAGCCTGGAAACGAAGCTGGTTTATGTGGATGAGGAAATCGTCAAATTGGCGTGGGATGTGGTTTGCTCCACCGGAACGCTCCCGGAATGGGAACAATGGCTCGAGCCGGACATGCTATTCATGTTCTCGAAACCGGTGGGCCAAGTGTCCCAGAATTCCACATACGTAGGGCCGCAAGTGCAGTGGAAGTTCATGCGTACTGGCCAAAACGACGACGGCAAATCGCTTTGGGGAGCACAAACCCAGCCATGGGGACCGGCGAAAAAAGGGAACGCTGATGTCGTTGGTTTTCTGTACAAGGGATCAAAAATTACGCCACTTATCAGAACGGATCTGGTTCAGCAAAGAAGCGAAGAGAACCTTCTGAATTTGAGAAACTATCTTGCCGTAGTGGATCACAACCACGACCACAATGAACATCGGATCGTGGAGAAAGCCATACGAGAGGAAAAGTCCCTGGCCGACATGGAGATGAACATCATCCCTGTTATATCGGCCTGGAGCGAAGAGATGAATCTGCTTATTCCCATTCCTGAAAAATATATGCCAAAGGTGGAAGGGGCGAACCCTGACAGCTTTCTGAGGTCCTTTCTTGTGGCGATACTCGCCTTATCGAGGCAGCCGTTGATCGTGGACCGGACTGACGCGACGGACGGGCAGCCGGCAAAACCGGCAAAAAGGAAACAGCATAAAAGAATCCCTCTGGAAGAACTCAAGAAGATAAGCGTATTGAGGTTGAGACGAATCCAACCCAATCATGAGGATGAAGGAACGAAAGATACCGAGAGCCGAGCATATTCGCATAGATGGATCGTTTCAGGCCATTTCAGGAACCAGGCCGTTGGCCAGAACTGGTCAGAACACCGTGTGATATGGATTCCTCCATATGTCGCCGGCCCGGCGGGCAAACCACTTGTTATAAAAGAGAAGGTCACTGTCATACGCTGATCCTGCATGGGTTCATGCCAAGCAATGGCAATCTGTCTTTAGTACCGGTACCTGAATCAACCTGTTTCATAAACGTCCGTTTATGAAACAGATTCTTCCGGTATGCAAAATCTCTGATTAGACCAGCAAAAAGTGTTCCATAACCCATTCCACAACCAACATCCCACAATGCTGGCCGGTCAACGAGTAATGGCATATCTGATGCTACTCATTCTCATTAAGCTGGATCCCTTTATATTTGATGGGATATTCTGCGCCCATAATGGTATGCAGAATCATCCATATGGCGGCTTTCTGTCTGTTACTGGCCATACAGTAGGGCTTCTCGTCTTTGAACCAGTAGACTCCATCAGAAGTCACACGATGGAATATTTCAGATTTTCTATAATCCATGTATGTATCTGCATACATGTTCGTCTCACCGCATGCGAGTATTGATTCGTGGTACAGGCATGCCACGGCAATACTGTGGTTGCCAGCTTTTCCTACGGTAGTCAGGCAGAAAGGCCAATAGAACTTATATTCCATGTTGTCCCATTTTCCCCAATAGTCGTGCATTACTCGACCTAATCCACGTTTATCCTCCGTCAGCCTTTCATAGCCCCAGGGCTCGGTGCATATTGCGTCAATTCCCGGGTCTATGACAATACGTTCCGATTCGGAGGCTTTTACACCAATAATCATCGATTTGTATTCATCGCTACTGAATTCTACGAATTTTCCAGAATCGAAATCGTCTGCCTGCATGGGAGGGAAAGGTAGTTTGTCTATATCTGTATAGTTCCTCCCATACACCTTTTGCCATGCCTCGGCTTTTCTCCGAGACTCGACGGTTTTTTGATCGGGCACTGGATTGACAAGTGACACGTTTTGAACTTCACGGTCCGGCTTCTCCTCTAGGCCGGTAGACTCGGGAATCTCCAATTTGTGGAACATGATTGTGTCGAAGTAGGCTCTTGTCTGCTGAATCAGAATCATCGCCGCGGGATGATTATCCCATTCGGCATACCGAGAATCGGCGCATAACTTTTCTATCATTCTGACAAGTGGGGCAACGTGTGTGGTCGAGCATTCAATCTTCTGCTCGTACGCGCTGACTTCAGCTTCCAAATTAGCCAGTCTGCTTTTCTGACTTTTGCACTGTTCTCGAAGGTCAAGATTCTCTCTGCGTAGTTTCTTTAATTTGTGGCCGATGAACAATGTGTCACCTTTCCTATTGTCTAGACGCTTTGCACTTCATAATTACCATGGTCGTCATCAGTCTGGTAGTTTTCTAGGAAATTTCTCCCGAAGATGTTCTTGCGCGACGGTCTTGTCGAAGTCAGGAGCTGTAAAACCGGCTAAACCGGTTGACATGGCACATCCTCTATTATAATTTCGGTGAACGTGCGGATGAAGACGATATAAATGCAGGTACACTGTAACCATCATGAAAGCGGAAGCGAATATGGCAGACACGACCAACACCATCATGTAGCTCGTTGTCCAATTGAGAAACGAGGCGTTGAACGCATTTGGACCGCTTAATCTGAATAAATGAAGCGATTACCATCTTTCTTGAGATAGTGGTCGGCGAGAATTAAGGACTGAACGCATGGCATACGAAAGCGGAAGATTCAAAGAACATCATGAAGTGAGGTTGCCCCTGTTGCGGGAACTCCTTCGAAAGGGGTGGAGTCGTGATCAGATTATCTGCCCCTCACCAGACAGTGATGATCGTGAGTGGCGTGTGCCCAAAAGCCCATCGGAAAACGCTTTGCGCGAAGCGGGCCGGAGCTTCAACGGTTATCCCGTCGATATGGCAATTTTTGATTCTCCCCAGCATCGCGGCGAGTGGGATCATGTTCTCGCACTGGTTGAAACGAAAGCGCCGAACCACAAGGAAGGCATATCGGAGCTATCGACGTATCTAGGCCTTGAACCCAATGCAGTGCTCGGCATCTGGTCCGATGGAAACAGCATATCCCTTGTGTACAAGCAAGCCGACATGCATTACAAGTCGGTAAGACAAGCAACGTTGCCGGCACCGGGGGATAACGTCCTGATCCCCGGAGACAAGGCGCTCACCTACGTGGATTTAAGGGAACATGACGACATCAGCGGAGCGGGTCTCAATCGTTTGTTCTCCGACCTTTTAAACCATATCGTCGCCAATGACTCGAAATCCACTCGCGCCGACGACCGGTTGGACAACATGTGCAACATGCTGCTGTTGAAAATGGATTCTGACACCAACGGCAAAATGGCCCAAGATCCCCAAGAGCCTCTTGATTTCCAAGTTTGCTCGACACCGGCGGAAACCGCGAAAAGAATCAATATGAGCTTTGAAAGGTACATGGCGAAATACCCTTTCCTCTTCGAAGACACATCAACGAAAACCATCAAATTCGATGATGAGACGATTCATGCCGTCGTTTACTGGCTTCAAGGCATCAATTTGAAGTCCGCAGCTCCGGAGACCCTGTCCTCGGCGTTCCAAGTGTTCCGTTCGGCGAATGTCAAACAAGGCGAAGGGCAATATTTCACACCCCAGCGCATCATTGAATCTGCCGTCAAATTGATGGAGATCGACTACCACGATAAAGTCATAGACCCAGCTTGTGGTACCGGCGGATTCCTGTTTGAGACTTATAACACTCTGCTGAAACGCGCATCCGACGAACAGCGCGACGAAATCAGAACATGGGCTCATCGTAATCTTTACGGTGTTGACTTGGATTCCATCAATGTCAAACTAGCTCGCGCGCTAATGATTGGTGCGAAGGACGGATCTACCAATATTGTTCTTGGCGATTCGCTTCGGGAACAGAAGTGGCAGGATTTTCCCATGCTGTCTCCCGTCCTGGGGAGCGAAGCCGATGGTTCATACGATGTCGTTCTCACGAATCCACCGTTTGGCGAGAAACTGAAGATTCGCGCGACTGACGCAAAACAGGCGAAATACAGTATCTGTCAACATACCAGCGGCGGATACCCTAGCGACAACTACTCTGACACCGAGCTTGGCCTCGTATTTATGGAACGTGCCTACAGATTGCTCACATCCGGAGGACGCTTGGGCATAGTCCTGCCAGAAACGTATTTCTTCTCCAAAACGTACCGATGGTTCCGCAAATGGGTCGATCAACACTTTGACGTGTTGGCGGTGATGAACATTCCCATGGAAGCATTTCAGGGTTTCTGCCGAGCCAAAACGAATTTTTATGTCATGCGCAAGAAGCCAGCGAAAGAAGGCGCGCCACTGAAGCAACCATCCTGGGCCCGTACCAGTGAGACATGGATCACCTATGCCCCTACCATCGGAATCAACAAGGATGGTAAGCCTCTTTACCATGTCACCAAGGAAGGCACGCGGACAAAAGAAATCGACGATACGGTGCTCTCGGACGTGACAACGCTTCTTGAGGGATTAGATTCTCCCACAGCGCGTTTCATCCCCACTCCGAAGTCTCTCATCGATTCCTATATTGGTGTGCCCCAATACTACGACTGGGCCAGCATCAAAGAGTTCGAGCGGTATGTTCAAACCCATCTAAAAGGCTTTTTGACAAGAACTCTCGGTGATCTTGAAGATACGGGAATCATTTCTATCAGGAACGGTCACGGCAGTCCTTCCGCTGACTTGAGAAACGGCGATGTACCTTATGTGAAGGTATCAGATCTGCGCGCGGGCATGGTCAACTTCAATCCCACGAACATGGTTTCTCTATCACTAGCAAAACGGTTCTGGCACGGAGAAGCCAGTGGACTCTCTCCATGGAGCATCGTCACTCCCTCACGCGCATCGAAGAACATAGGAGAGCCCTCCATGCTCCTACCTGGCCAAGAACGGGCAGTGTTCACTAAGGAAACGCTTATTATGAATGTGATGAGCGAAACACTGTTCGATAATTTCTATCTCGGATGGGCATTGGACCTTGATGCGGTCCGCAAGCAATGGAGCAGAGTCGTGTTCATGCAGACCAACCGCGAAGATCTTGGCAACAGATATCGAGAAATTCGGATTCCGGTTCCCGACACCAGAGAACATGGAGAATTGGTTTCAAGCCACTACCGCAAGTACTATCGTTCAATTGCGCAATTACGGTCGGAGTTTTTGGAAGCGCGAAAAGCCCAAAATAAATGACATTCCAAGATTGGGTTCGTCTTACACTGCGCGCGGAGACGAACCCAACCATATTTAATCTTTGGACATGTTTCCAAAGCTTTCCGGTCCGATGACGTCCATGTCGGTGACGATGACGATGTAGTAGTTCTGCCCAGACATGTCATGCCATTCGCAGGGACGTCCGATGAATTCGACCGTCTCGCCGCCCTTCAATAATTCCAGTTCCTTGCGGATCCGGCCGGTCGATGGCATGAGGGAGACGAAACGTGCCTCGTCGCCCTCGAACCAGCAGGCGCGGACGGTTTTGATGCGTCTGCCTCCGGTGAGGTTGAGCGTGGAACGTGGGCAAACGGGCGGGATCTTCACCCTGCCGATCTGCGGGCACACTCCGATGCCGCCGTTCCGTGGCAGTAGCGCTTTCCAAGAGCGGTTGTTCGTGGTGGCCATGTTCTCCTACTCCTTATCTTCCTTGAGGGTTCCCTGCGGTCGGCCGAACACTTTCTCCCGGTTCGTCGGATCGAGGTTGGTCGCGCAACCGCTCATCGCCGTGGTCAGATTCTGCTGGGCTTTGGTCAAAGCGTCGTAATCATCCGACTTGGAGTCCGCGAGTCGTTTCGCGGTCTCGTACGCGGCTTTGAGATCGCCGCAGCCTTGCGTGCCGGAAAGATCGTCCCGTTCGATGGTGGCGACCTCGCGCGCGGTGTTGTCCAATCCGGACGAGAGGTCGTCACGTCTCGCCTCGATGCCGGCCTGCATGGCTTGCGGATACCATTCGCGTGCGAGGCTGCGGATCGTGTCGATGTCCTTCTGCTGGCCGATCGCGTCATACAGTTCCGTCGCTTCGGCAAGGTCCTGCCGGTTGTGCCGGTACAGCAGGTTGCCGAGCGTGTCGACGTTCGAGTTCTCCGGCGCGTTCAACAGGTCGCGCACGTCGTCGGCGATCTGTTCCGCGTCGCCGATGAACATGGATTGTGCCTGCTGTTGCAGGGTGCCGGACGGTTTCGTCGTCTTCTTTTTCTTGTTCTGTTTGTGGGATCGTGTCTGCGCGGATTGGCTGGATTGCGGCGTGGACGTCGCGGACGTCTGCTGTTTCCATGGGTTGGCGACCAGGACCATGACGGTGATGGCGATGATGGCGATCGCGCACCAGACGGCCGCCTGCTTCTTCGATTCGGGCGTGGACGCCTGACGATGTTTGTTCTTTCCCATTGTGTGCTCCTTTCCCGTTTGTCAGAGGCTTGAGTCGTTGCTCGGCAGACTGTTGTCGTTGGTTTCCGGTGGCACGTACCATCCGCCGGAGTTGCCGTTGGATGTTCCGCCATTGTTGTTGTTCGTGGTTCCTCCGCCGTTGCCTTGCGGCACGCTGGTGGAGCCTGAGCCGGAAGAGCCGGAGGAGCGGCGGTATTGCGGCGTCGGCGCGGGCATCGTCTGCTGTTGCTGTTGCGGGGCTTGCTGTTGGGCTTGCGCCTGCGCTTCGGCCTGCCGTTTGGCTTCCTCGTCGGCTTTGGCTTTCGCGTCCAACGCCTGGGAGAGGTTCCCGCGCGCCTTGTCGAGCTTGGATGCCATGTCGTTCCACGTGTCGACGGTGGTTTTCGCATCGAGCTTGCGGGCCTGGCCGATCAGCTTGTCCAACGTGGCCTTCGCGGCGCGGGTCGCATCATCCGATGGTTTCGCGTCCGTCGACGCTTTCACGGCCTTGTCCAACGCGTCCCGGCATTTCCTCCTCGCGTCCATCAACGGCTTGGCTTTGACGAGCCGGTCGACCTTGCCGGCCAGTGTGCGGGTTCGTTTCGTGGCCTTGTCGGCCTTGGTGGAGAGCCGTTCGGACTCGCTGATGGACAGGCCGGCGCGTTCGGACCGGATGAGTTTGCCGTTCGATGCGACGAGGTCACGCAGCGAGTCCACGTCCTTATCGTCCACGCCGGCCTTGTCGGCGTCGCCGACCGTGTTTTTCGCTTTACCGTTGCATGCGGCCAGTTGGCTCATAGACGCTTGCACGCGCTCATAGGCGGTTTTCTCCTTGACGGCCGTCGAGTGGGAGCCCGCCAGGGCGAGGATGATGAGCAGCACGATGGCGGCGCCCGCGATGATCAGACCGCGTTTGACCCAGGTCATGGCCTTCGAGTCGTTGGATGGCGCGTCGGGGTCGGCCACGTCCTCCAACACCTCTTCCGGAAGGATGGTCGTTTCGGATTCGGGTTCCGGTCCGATCACGGTGGTTTCGGCCGGACTCCCATCCGGCGTTTCCGGGTCGGGCGGTTCGATCACGGTGGTCGGAGCCTCCAATCCGGCCGGTGGGATGGACTCATCCGTTTGGGTCATGTCGGGCACGATGAGCATGGGCTGTTCAGGCTCGTGCTCGGTTGGAATGTTCTTCCGGCCGCGGCGTTTGCGTGGCTTGCGTTCCTGCCTGGCGGGCTTGTCGTCCTCCTGCGTGTCTTCCTGCAGGGAGTCGATCCATTCGAGATCGTCACGCAGCGAGTCCGACGGCGTCAACTGGTCGAACAGGCTGGGCTGTTCGCTGCTCATCGTCCGTCCTTTCCACGTTCGAACACGTCGTCGAGCTGGTCGAGCATACGGTCGCAATGGTCGAACACGTTGGCGGGGTCACCGTCCACGAGCCGGTTCAACCGTTCGGTCAGATCGTCCTGCATGTCGATGGAGCATGGCTGGTAGGCGTCGTCGAACCGGCTGCTTCCGTATTCGCGGAGGATGCTCCGTCCCTGGTCGATGAGATCGGCGAGGGCGCGGCGGTCCTCGTCCGTCATGGGCATGGAGCGTTCCTGGTCGCGCGTGAGTCTGACGGCAGCCGTGACAGCACGGTCGAGCCGGTCACGGCTCGACCGTTCACGTGTCGTGTAGTCCAAGAGGGCGCGGCGGATCCGTTCCTCGTCATTCCTCGCGGCGGCCAGATGCTCCGGCTTGTGGTCCATGGCATAGTTGCCGCGCAGGCCTTCCAATCCGGCGCGCCACTTGTCGACCTGGTCGGACAATGCCTTGTCGTCCCGATCATCCTCGTCATCGACGCGGGTGGGTGTCATCAGATCGCATACCGCGTCCAATCCCTCGGACGCGTTCGTGAACCGCCAGGACGGTCCGAAGCCGGGCTCTCCGGCCCAACCGCCGTCGCGTTCGAACCAATGCCTGTACTCGTCGCATCGCGCCTGTTCGCGTTTGCGGTCGTCCGCCGTGGACAGGTGGTGCTTGTGGTCCGCGCTGGACGTGTCGGCCGAGGACAGGTATCCCTTGACGCGTTCCAACGACGAGTGGATCAATGATTGCAATGTCGGCGCGTACAGGCCGCCGTTCGGGCTCGCGACGATCATGTCCATGTAGCATTTGAGCGAGTAGACCTCCTGGACCACGTCGTCGTGGCGGATCCAACAGGATGGCAGGGTGCGCGCCCAATCCGTGTAATGCGTGGTGAGGAACCGGCCCATGCGGATGGTGTGCAGCATCATCAGATCGATGTCCATGCGCGTGGGGGAGCCGGTCAGGTCCAACGGGCGGGCCTCTACCATGGTGGCGAGGGAGTTCTGCGGGAGTTTGGCCCACAGGCCGGGACCATGCTCCGGCTCGTTGAGCGGGGCCATGGTGATCTGCGTGAGAAGCTGGTCCAGGTTGCGCGCCATGGAGGACGGCAGGTCCCTGCCGGTCAGCTCCTTGTATTTGCCGTTCACGGCGGCGGTCAACTGTTCGTACGCGTGCTCGCATTGCTCCCTGACGGACAGTTCTCCACGCTGCCTGTTCACCATGTCGTCGAACATGGCCTTGACTTCCTCCTGGAAGTCGCGTTCCATGTCGTCGGTCCAGAACGACGGCCGTTCCAAACCGTCCGTCACGCCACCCGGGGTGGACGGTCCATGCTCCGGCTCGTCCCGTCCCGTGGCGTCGTCCATGACCGTATCCGGTTCCCCGGGCTTGTCGGCCTCGTCCGGCGTGGTGGATTCCGTCGGCGTGGACGCGGGGGAGACCATCTCGTCGAAGAACTTGTCCACGGCGTCGTCGCTCATGCGGTCGCTCCTTCCGTCTCATGCCATGCCTGGCCCGCGGAGGGACGCAGGTCCTCCAACCCCTCGCGCCACCAGTCGCGGTCGTGGAACATGATCATGTGCACCAGGGCGGGCGCCTGGCCCAATGGTTCCACGAGCGCGTAGCCGACGGGCAGGAGGCTCAGTTCCTGCTGGGTGACGGATTCCTCACGTTCGTGGCGAGTGGTCAGACCGCCCAACGGTCCCTGTCCCGGATTCCAGGAGGATTCGCGGCGGGTATGGTGGTGCGTGCCGATCTGGCTGATCCACCATTTCAACGTCTCGTCGTCGGACACGCCCTTGAGCATGATCCGATGGCAGTTCTCCCACACGGTCTGTTCCACGGCCTTGCCGTACCCGTCCTTCTCGTCGGCCATCTGCTGGCGGGACTGTTCCACGATGATCAGCTGGTAGCCGTTGCCGCCGCCCTGGGTGATGGCGTTGCGCAGGCCGGGCCATTTCTCGATGTTCGACAGTTCGTCGAGTACGAACCGTGCAGGAGGTTCGATCTTGCCACGCGAGCCGGAAGCCTTGTCGAACGCGAGGTCCTGGCACGCCTCCTGAAACGTGTCGAGCAGCAGGCTCACGAAGATGCCCGCGTTGCCAGACACGCCGCCGTCACGGCGTGGCTTGGACAGCACGTACACGGTGTCGCCGCGCAGGACCATGCGTTTCGGGTCGATCAGTCGCGGGTCGGAGGGGCTGAGGTTCATGCGGGCCCTCACGTTCGGGTCGGCGAGGATGCTGAACGCGTTCTTCACGCCGAACCATTCCGATCCTTTCTGGCGTGGATCGACGTGGGGCAGGGCGTTCAACGTCGCGGCCCAACGGTCCATCTCGCGTTCCGGCGTGTACTTGCGGATCAGGTCGGCGGCCTCCTGCGCGGCCTCCGGCGACAGGCTCCAACGGTAGCAGTCGTTGATGGTGCGGTCCGCGATGGCCGCCGCGTACAGCATGGCCTGCACGTACATGGTGGCGCTCACGCCCCACTCCTGGTTGTTGGAGCCGCTTCCCATGCCACCGATCGCGACCATGGTCTGCGCGCGGCGCATCGCGACGGCCGGATCGTCGCAACCCTGCAATGGCGTCCAACGCATGTTGTGCCGCGTGTCCGGATCGTTCTCCGCGACGCCTTCGGGATCGAAGATGTGCGTGGTTCCCGGCCCGCGATTGCCGAACGATGCGCCGCGGACGCGGTCCTTCACACCGCATTCGCGCAAGTAGCGGGTCGCTTTGATGATGTCGCCTCGCGTGGAGGTCGCGAGCACGAAGCCCGGAGCCTCGACCACGCTGGGGATGACGACGCTCACGGTCTTTCCGGAACGGGTCGGACCCAACACGTAGATGTGCCGTTCGGAACCCAGCCACACCTCCATGTTCCACGAATCGCCCACATACCATGCCGCATGCCATGGGCGCGGACGAATGGCGCCCGGCTTGCGGTAACGGAAATCCTCAAGCATGCGCGGCAGGACGGAGGGAAGCGCGTCACGGTTGACGGCGCGTGGACCGTAATCCGCGGCGATCTGACGCCAGGTGGCGACGCCGGGACGTGTGGACAGCCAGTCCGCGGCCCTTTCGCCGGAATCACGGTACGCGTCCCAGAAGATCCACAAAACCATGACCAGCATGAACGCGATGGCGAACACCGGCAGGGTGAGCAGCGTCCACGCGAGCATGCCGCCTTTGACGAGCAGGAACATGATCATGGAGAGGATCAGCGCGAACACGCACACCATCGCGCCGGCACGGACCACGAGATGGCTTTCCTCGTCGGACAGGCGTTCCAACAGATGCGTGTGCCGGCTCAGCCATACGCCCGTCTTGGACGATTCAAACCTTTTCCACACGTCCATGACCTTGCGGCGGTTGTCCGCGTTCAGTTCCTCACGGTCATACGAGCCGTCATTCCAATATCGGGCCATACCATTCCTCCTTCGCGATTGTTTTCCCTGGAAGGGCTTGTCTCACGACGCTTTTCGCAGGCTCGACGTGTCGAACACGTCCGCCCACATGGGTCCGGCGATGGGAAGGATCATGCGTGGATGCTCGTGTCCGATGCGCCAGATGCCGTAGCCTTGGGCCAGGCGTGGGATCTGGTCGAGTTCGTCCTCGCTCAGATCGGGGATGAGCCGGTTCAGCAGGGGGATGTTCTCGCCACCCTGGCGGTAGATGATCTTGGTCTCCATCAGATTCATCAGCTGTTCGACCTTGCCGCGCAGGCCGGAGCCGGCGGTGAACACCTGGGTCATGTCGGCAACGCCATGCACGATCAGCCATGTGGCGCACCCCCAGTGGCCCGCGGACCGTTGGCGCGTCTGCAACGAGTCGACCAATTGCGGGTTCGACAGCAGATCCCACGCCTCCTCGCACACGATGATGCGACGCAGTCCGTCACGCGCCTGCAACAGCCGGTCGATCCACGAGCTGACCGCCGCGGTGTACACGCGTTTCAACGTGGGATCCTGGAACACGGGACCGGACGTGTCGAACACGATGATCGGCGCGGTCGGATCCAACGTGATGGTCGACTCCTTGTCGAACATGCCGCTCATGGTTCCGCCCTCGACCATGGGGGAGAACACGCGGGCCGCCTCGCTGGCCTTCTCACGCGCCAGATCACGGTAATGCTCGAAGCCGTGGATATGCGAGTATATGGAATCCACCCAATCCCAGTCGGACAGTCGTTTGACCGCGGCCTGCAACGTCATCGGGCCGGTGCCGTACGAGGCGATGAGCTGGTCGATCAGGGACAGCATGTCCTTGTCCAATGGGAATGGACGGTCCGGTTCCCTTACCGCCTCCGCCAACGCCATCATGGCGCTTTTCCTGCCGGCCAGGACCTCCTGGCGCAACGCGCGGCGATCCTCCTCGGATGTGAGGTGGGACATGTCGGGCATGGCGAACGGGTTCAGATAGTTGCCTTTGCCGGGGGAGACGACCTGCCCGCCGGGAATGGCCCGCGCAATGGCCTTCCATTCGCCCTGCCGGTCGGATTGGACGATGATGTTGCGTCCGAACCCGATCTCGCGCACGGCGATCGTCTTCGCGCAAAAGCTTTTGCCCTGGCCGCGCAGGCCGCTGAAGAACAGGTCGGGACTGGTGGTCATGTGCGCGTCGTACGTACCCCAGCAGTCGAATTGGAACAGTTCGCGGGAAAGCGCGTCGATGCCGATCGGCGGACCCGGGATCAGCTGCGCGCCGGAACCGGCCACGAAAGTGGTGAGCACTCCCGCCCGTCCCGTGCTGGTCTGATGCCATGGGATCAGGGGACGTTCGTTGAAATCGCGGGTGATCATGTCCAACGGGCTCGCGGAACCCAACGGGAGCATGCCTTCCTCGTCACGCTGCCGCGCCTTGTACAGGCTCTTCGTCTGGCTGACCTGCTTCGACACCATCGAATACAGGCGTCCGCGAGCCGATTCGACCGCGCCGCGGTCGGAACGCGAATACCGGTGTTCCGGCACACGCACCGACCGGCCGGCGCCGTCACGCACGCGCATGAGCCAGTCGAGTTCGGGAATGGACAGTCTGGTCGGCGCGGGAACGAAACCCACCACGCCGACGCCACGCCGCGCGGGACGGCCGAGCCTGTGCCCATCGTCCTCCAACATCGGCACGAACGGATCGGCCCCATCGCCGTCCGGTTCCATGCCATCTGCTTCCGAACCGTCGTATTCGTCTTCATCGTCGACGGACATTCCCACCTCTTTTGAAAAGACGGAAGATGGGCGGGAGGAATCCCGTGGATACGGAACCATCCCACCCATCATGGATGTGAGCCGGTCCGACGTCACACGTTGTATCCGGCATGGGCCATCAGAATGCCCGCCACGACCATCAGCACGAAGCAGACGACGGCGAGCACGATGAACAGGACGGCCTTGCCTTGACGGGTCTTACGGCTCATGGCGAGAACCTTTTCCTTGGTCTTGCGGCCAACGAAGGTGCTTTTCTGTTTGACGGCCATGTACACGAACGCCTCATACAGGCATGAGGCGGCGACGACCATCAGGACCAGGATGCAAAGGGTTGCAGCCATATGGATTCCTCCCTAGTTAGGACATGTCCGGGAACGAAACAGTCCTTTACGGGAGATTCGTTCCCGGACAATCCACATGACATGCGTTCGATATCAGACAGGGGGATTGAAGTGATTATGGCGCCGCCGGTGGGCGAGCACGGACAAGGCCATCGCCGCTACCATGGCGAGACCTCCGATGGCCAATGACAGGTGGCTGGCGTGGCCTCCCGTGTCGGGCATGGTGGTCGGGTTCGGCACGTATTCGAGAACGACAAGACGGTTCCTCAGCCCCGTCGAGGTTTCGGTTCCGGAAAGAGCGTCGCTGCCTGCCGCCTTGTTGTGGAGGCGGGGGATGCGACGGTCCTTGTCGGCCGGGGAGGCGTCCCCGCTAGTCCACGTGGCCGGTGTCAGCGGGCCGGCTGATATCCGTGTCCGTGTGGGTATGGCGGATTTCTTCCATACGCCGGTCGGCGCGTGCCGCGACGACGCACATGCTCCATGCCATCAGCAGGCCGAGGAGCCAGAAGACGGCGATGATGATGATTACGCCCATCGTGTTCCCTCCTTGCATCGGGGATTCTCGTTCCCTGTGCCGTTCTTTCCACATGCACCCCGTCCGATACCGTTACGGGGGTGATTGTGAGGGCGTGCGGTGCGTGGGGGACGTTTCTTTTTCGTTTCCGAACGTCGTTGGACGGGAGGCATGGGGACCGCAGGGATATGAGGAGCGCAAAGGGAGGAAAAAACGGCCGGAACAGGTTCGGGAAACCCTTATATGGGTTTCCGTCGTCCTGTTCCGGCCGTCTGTAGGATGGTATCGGATGTTCGGTTATGTTCGGGATGCGGTCTCGTTGGCTTGATCATGCTGGAAGCCGTCAAGACCTGCGAAGAGGGTCAGACCAGGCCGATGCCTGGATCGTCCGGCCGCGTATCGTCCGGAACATCGGCCGGGTCCGGCGGTTGGAGTCCTGGGGTCGGGTCGTCCAATCCATGGTCGGGATGCAAACCGATCATGTGGGGCGCGGCGACGTCCCTTTGATGTCTGATGATCGGGAGCCGGCCACGCAGCAGGCTCGTGATCCGGTCGATGAGCATGGGGGAGAGGCGCTGGTTGGTGGAAAGCTGTTCGTGGACGATGTCGGGCACGTCGTCCAGAACACCGAGGTCGTACCTGTCCCAATCGTCGATGAGGGACAATTGCCAGTACGCGTTGTCCTCCTCTCCCCATTGGTCGGTCCAGAACGGTTTCGTCCGGTAGTCCCCGTTGTCCATGGCGTCGGGGTCCATGCCGTTCCACAGGCTCGCTCCGCTGTCGTAGATCGGGGCGGGACGGATGGTGAAGGATTCCACGTCCCTGATCAGACCGAAATTGTTGTAATGCCGGTCCGTGTTGCGTAGCAGGAAGTCGAGGAACAGGAAATCATCCGTGGCGTGCATGATCGTTTCACGGTCGACGCCGAGCCGTTGGCAGGCGTCCACCCAGATGTCGCGCCGTTCCCGGTATCCTCCCTTCCGGAAGATCCGCATGATCTGTCCGGCGGGAATGAGCTCCTCCGCATCCGAAAGCATTTCGTCGCATGCCGACACCCTGGCCCCGTTGATCCTGCCCACACGGTATTCGACATGGTCGATGCCAAGCAGGCGGGCCGTTTTCCACGCTATCCGCTCGTTGTCGGGCTCCTGGCCGGACCGTCCCGCCTTGATGAGGGTCCTGACGCCGTCGTCACGGATGATCCACCGTTTGGGCAGGTCTCCGGCGCTGGTCACGTCCGGCGTGTTCACGTCGCCGATATGGGATGAGTCGCCGGTGAACAACGCCTTGCCGAGCCGTTCGTCGAAATCGTTGTGGAAGAAGTTGAGGTCCTCCCAACGTAGCGCGTCCATGCCGGCGGGACGGATCCAGTACTGGTCGGACAGGCTCAATCCCATGGAACGGTCGAGCAGTTCTTTTCCGGAGGGGATGCCCGTGGCCATGAGCAGCGTGCGCAGGCCGTCCCTTGTGGCGGGGATTCCCCGGGACCGCCACCATGCGGTCACCGAATCACTGTCGGGTCGGGGCTGTCCATCCACGTACATGCCGACCGGTACACGGCTCGGATCGAACACGTCACCCACTTCGAGGATGAGACCCGCGTTCGATGAGTACGCGAATTCCAGTACCGGATGGTTCCGGCACATTAGGACACGGTTCATTTCAAATAGCATCGGACCCCGCGATTATGGTGGATGGATTCATTGCTTCCCGTTTCCCATGGTAGCAACGTGGATGTCCTTCGTTCATGTGGACGTTCCAGGGGAAACGGACGGCCGGAACAGGTTCGGGAAACCCTTATATGGGTTTCCGTCGTCCTGTTCCGGCCGTCTGTAGGATGGTATCGGATGTTCGGTTATGTTCGGGATGCGGTCTCGATGGCTTGCTCATGCTGGAAGCCGTCAAGACCTGCGAAGAGGGTCAGACCAGGCCGATGCCGGGATCGTCCGGCCGTGCATCGTCCGGAACATCGGCCGGATCCGGCGGTTGGACATCCTGGCCCGGAGCATCCATGGCGATGGAGCCGTCCGTGGTTTTCGGATCATGACGGAGCCGTTCGACAAGGTCGATGAACGTGCGTTCCTCCTGTTCCACGCAGTCGAACAGGATGGAGCAGAACGGTTCGGGATCACCGTCGACCTGCCAGGATTCGAGACCCCGGGCGTAAACACGTCCGGCGTCATGCTTGATCGCCACGGGACGGTATCCGTTCTCCAACAGCATGAGGTTGAGCAGTTGCCGGCCGGTCCTGCCGTTGCCGTCCATGAATGGATGGATGTTTTCGAACATCGTATGGAACGCCGCGGCCTTGAGCAACGGGTGCGCGTCGCTTCCGTTCAGCCCGTCGATCAGGGCTTGCAGGTCGTCATGGATCTCCAACGGGTCGGCGGTCTTGACGCGGGTCGCGGTGATTCTCGCCAGATATCCGTAAGGACGGAACGTGCCGCGTGCGAACGGCTGCAGGTCCAATGCGGTCACCTCGTGGATCCTTTGGATCAGTTCCGGGTCGAGTTCACGTCTTTCGGAGGCGTATTCGCGGACGTAGGCCATGCCGTCGGCGACGCCGCGCGCCGCGAACACGAAACGTGCCGGGGAATCCGAGGGCACGAATTCGCCTTCCAATACAAGGGATGTGTCCTGAAGAGTCAGGGTCGATCCTTCGATGGCGTTTGAATTGTAGGTGTATCTCACGAGCCAGTCGCGGTCGTAATCGGATAATGCCATGGTTTCGACGCCATCCAACGGTTCCAGTGAGAGGGCGTGGGCGCGCAGGGTGTCGATGAGGTCCAGTCGGGTGGTGATTTCCGGAATCCGTTCAAGTTTGGCGAGGATGCCGGGCATGTCGTCGATATGTTGACGCAGTTGCGTGTTGGGCATGGTTTCTCCTTCTTTGGCTTATTTTACCGAACCGTGGTGGATCTGGGTCCTGAGAGAGAAACGGCCGGAACAGGGTCGGGAAACCGTCATGTGGGTTTCCGTCGTCCTGTTCCGGCCACCTGTTTGTTTGGAGGGGGAATTGGGTCAGCGCATGCCGTGGCGTGCGGTCACGTCCATGCGGCGGCGTTTCAGGTCGAGCGTGGCGGCGCCCATGCCGGCGAACGCGACGACGGCGAGGATGATGCCGTTCGTGTCCGCGCCGGTGGATGCCATGACCTTGTCGGCCTTGGCGGCCGCTTCGACCGTGGCCTGCTGGGCGGCGTTCAGACTGGTCTGGCCGGCATTGTCGTCATGCTTCGGGTTGGCGGCCTGCTGGGCCGTCTTGAGCGCTGCCTTCGCGGTCTCGTAGTCGCTCTTGGCCTGGGCTTCGACCGTCTGGGCCTGCTTGAGGTCGGCCTGCGCCTTGGCGAGGATCGTCTTGGCCTGGTCGAGCGCGTCCTGTGCTTCCTTGACCTTGGCCTGCGCGGTCTTGACGGCTTCCGTGTCCTTCGCGTCGCTCTTGGCCTTGGCGAGGCGTGCCTGCGCGTCGGTCAACGCCTGCTGCGCGTTCCTGACCGCGGTTTCGGCGTCCGTTTCGGCCTGCTTGGCCTTGTCGGCCTCGTTCCTGGCGGCGTCGTATGCCTGGGTCTTCGCGTCCAGGTCGGCCTGCGCGGCGGCGAGGGCCTGGGTCCTGGCCGCGAGGTCCGTCTTGGCGTTTTCGAGGTCCTTGACCTGTTGGGCGGCCTTGTCGCTTTCCTTCTTGGCCTGCTCGTACGCGGTCTGGGCTTGGGTGAGTTCGTCCTGCGCGGTCTGCTTGGCCTGCTGGGCCTGGTCGGCTTCGCTCTTGGCCTGGTCGTATGCGGTCTGGGCCTTGGCGAGGGCGTTCTTCGCGTCGGTCAGCACGTCGAGACGCGTGTCGGCGGCGGTCTTGTCCTGTTCGGCCTGCTTGACGTCCGTGTTGGCCTTGTCGAGCGCGGCCTGGGCTTGGGTGAGACGCGTCTGCGCCTGCTCGTCGGCGGATTTCGCCTGCTCGTACGCGGTCTGCTTGGTCTGGCGGTCGGTTTCGGCGGTGGTGAGGCTGGCCTGCGCCTGCTCGTCGGCGGATTTCGCCTGCTCGTACGCGGTCTGCGTTTCTGCGGCCTTGCGGGTCGCGTCGGCGAGCAGCTGCGTGGTGCGTGCGGATTCGTCTTGCGTGTCCTGCAGGTAGGAGGTGGCCTTGTCGAGCGTGAGGACGGCGGACGCGTGGGCCGTGTTGGCCTTGTCGAGCGCGGTCTTGGCGGCCTCGACCTGCTTCAACGCGTCCTCGTACGTGGATTGCGCGGATTTGATCTGGTTGACGTACGCTTCGACCTTCGCGCGGTACACGCTGGCATCGAACGTGGTGTCGTTCGCGTTGTAGGAGTTCCAGTCGTTGAAGTACTCCTGCGTGAACGCGTGATCGTAGTTGGTCTCACCGTAGCCGCTGTAGGCCATGCCGGTGGCGATGTACTCCGGGTCGACGATGTTGAGGTAGTGGCCGACCTGCTGGTACAGGTCCGGGTACTTCAGGAAAACGTCGTACGGGGACAGCTTGGCGAGGTCCGGATAGTCGCCGGACTTCACGGCCGCGTCGTAGGTCTCCTTCTCGGCCGTGTACCAGTCGTCGTACGGATCGTCGTCGGAGAAGCCCCAGTCGAGGTTTTCGCCGACGTTGTCGTACTGGTAGTTGTGGTTGTAATGGCCGTTGGCCGCGTAGTTGGCCTGGACCATGGCCATCGCCATCGCGGTCTCGGACACCTTCAACGGTTCCAGACCATGGTCGGCGCGCAGCTTGTTGCATTCGTCGATCATGTCGAGGGCCTTGAGCAGGTTGTCGAGGCTGGTCGCGTCGTCCTTCGCGCCGATGTGCGTGTATTCCAGGTACTGGGACACGCTGTCGTCGGTCAGATACTTGTACGCCTGTTCGGCCTTGTTGGTCTTGAACCATCCGGCCGCGCCCTCGGCCTGCGCCTTCGCGGCCTCGTCCGCGGCCTGCTTCGCGGCGTCCGCGGCGGCCTGCGCCTTGTCGTACGCGTCCTTCGCGGCCGCATACTCGTCCTTGGTCCTGTCGGCCTGCGCCTGCGCGTCCTTCACGGCCTGGTCGGCCTTGTCGAGCGCGGCCTGCGCCTTGTCGTTGGCGGCCTGGGCGTCCTTCACGGCCTTCGCGTCCGTGTTCTTCGCGTCGGTGGCCTTGTCCAGGGCGGCGGAGGTCTTGTCGGCCTTCTCCTGGGCGGCGTCCTTCATGTCGTTCGCCTTGTCGAGCGCGGCCTTCGCCTGGTCGGCCTGGGTGCGGGTCTTGTCGGCCTCGGATTTCGCGGTGGCCTCGGCGACGGTGGCTTGGGCCTGCGCGGTCTTAGCGTCCTTCACGGCCTGGTCGGCCTGCTTGGCCTTGTCCTGCGCCTCCTGGATCTTGGCGGGATCGTTCGCGTCGCCCGCGATGCGGGTGGCCTCGTCGAGCAGGCTCTTCGCCTGGTCGGCCTTCTGCTGGGCCTGCTGCGCGGCGTCGGATGCCTGGTCGGCCTTCGTCTGGGCTTTGCCGAGCGCGTCCTGCTTCGCGGCGGTGGTCTGGTCGAGCTTGGTCTTGTCGGTCGAGTCGACCTTCCGCTGCGCGTCCTTCACGGCCTGTTCGGCCTGTTCCTTGGCCTTGGCGGCGTCGTCACGGATGGACTGGCTGTCGTTCATGGCCTTCTTGATGGTCTCGGCGTTCTTCGCGCTCTGGTCGGCCTTGTCCTTGGCGGCGGCGAGGCTGTCGTGGGCCTTGTCGAGGTTGGTCTGGGCCTGGTTGACGCCCGTCTGGGCGGCGGCCACGTTCGGATCGTTGTTGATAGTGGTCTCGACCTGCTGTTGCGCCTGCTGCACGTTCTGCTGGGCCTGCTGCACGCCGGTCTGGGCCTGCTGGACCTGCTGCTGGGCCTGCTGGGTGCCGGCCGCGGCCTGGTCGAGGCTGGTCTTCGCGTCCGTGACGGCCTGCTGGGCCGCGGCGACCTGGTCCTGCTGGGGCTGCGTGGTCGGCTGGGCCGCGGCCTGGTCGACGGCCTGCTGGGCCTGCTCGACGGCCTGCTGGGCCTGTTCGACCGGGGTGGTCGCGGTCTCGTTGGCCATTGCCGGCGCGGCGATGGTGCCCGCGACGGCCACGGATGCGACGGCCGTTGCGAAAGCCTTCTTGTTCATAATTCTCCCTCCAATGCCATGCCCCGTATCGGGGTCGTGGCTCCAATGGAAACATCCCTGCGACGTTTCCGACAACCATTCCACGTGCCCCCAATCCGATATCGGCGCCATCGGCGTGTCGCGGTCTCGGAGGCATATGGCGCGCATACCCACCAGTCTACCCCCGCATGAGGCGGTGCCGGCGTGTGGGCGTCTACCGTTTCATGCCGTGACGTCCGTACGGGCGGACGCGTGGCCTGGACTCGACCATCGCCACGGGCATGCCCGCGAGCAATGCCACACCGGACACGAGCAGCGGGCGCGCGTCACGGCCGGTGGTCCTGGGCGCGTCCTCGGGATAGGGCGCGTCGTCCGGCATGCTCACGCGTTCGCCCGTGACGAGCAGCCGATACGTGTTCAGGAAGATCGGAGTGCAGGTGACCAGCGTCACCAGGTCGCGTCCCGGCTGGATGCGCACGTCGCGCAGATCGTCCGGATCGACCTTGCGGATGCGTTCGACCTTGTAGGCGAGGGTCTGGGCTGCGACCCTCACGTAGAACACGTCACCCTTCCTCAATTCGGTGAGCCTGGTGAACAGGGCCTTGTCGGCCACTCCCGTATGTCCGGTGATCACACTGTGGGTGCTTTGCCCGCCGACGGGCAGGCTGGTGCCGTGAAGGTGTCCCGCACCGTTCTCCAACGCGTACGCGTCGGCCCCGTGCCGGACGGGCAGGTCCACGCCGATGGACGGGATCTCGATGGTCGCCATGATCCCGTCGCCGAAATCCAGCAGGTTCTGGTATTCCGTGTCCGATTTGAACCCGAAATCACCATCGATGGTCCCGTCCTTGCCGGACGTCTCTCCGATGACATGCGGCGTGGCGGCGAGCCTCCGGTTGTACTCGCGGGCCGCGGCGACCATGCGCGCGTACTTCTCGGCGGAATGGTCGTCCTTCGCGGCCAGGGCGGACGATTCGGCCGCCCTGCGGGCCGCTCCGGCCTGTTCCACGCCAAGCCAAGCGAACGTGCCCACGCCCGCCAGGCAGAACACGACCGTGACGGCGATGAGTGCGCGGAACACGCGTCTCGCATGCCGTGCGCGTATGCGGCGCAGGCGCCGCATGCGACGTCCCTCCGAAGCACGTTCGCCCTCGATGATCCAATCCCAATCCATAACGTCCATACCTTTGCCACGATCCGTTCCACGAATATCGACGGGGATGGGCAACGGGAAGGGCCGGCGTCCGGACCATTCCGCCCACGTCCGAATGGAGTTGGTGGATGGCCGTCCGCCGGCCCTTCCGTCACCGGGTTCCGGTCACTCGTCGTCCGGCATGCCGTGGCCGTTCATGCGTCTGGTGAGCATGACGGTCGAGCCGATGCCGAACATGAGCAGCAGGACGCCGCCCGCGATGGCGATCGGCAGGCCGATACCGCCCGTTTCGACGAAGTTCTCGTGAACCTCCTGCCATTGCGCGTACAGGGTGATGTCCTTGTCCTGCAATGCGACCTTGCTGCCGTCCTTATAGGCAACGTCCGCCTTACCGGGTTTAGTGCCCCAACCCTTGAACACGTACTTGTCGCGTTTGAACGACTTGGACGTGTCACCGGGAATGGTCACATCCGAATACTGCCAGCCGGTCGTGTTCGGATGCGAACCGGTGCCGCCGTTCGCGTTGTAGACCACGTTGGCCTGCAACCGCTGCCAGTGCGCGTACACGGTCACATTGCCCGTCAACAACGTGTTCCAGTCATACAGGCCCGCGTTATCCTGCGGTCCCGTGTACCAGCCGAGGAATTTGTAGCCGCGGAGCTTCGACGTGTCGCCCGCCCGCCAGCCGGACCCGTCCGCGGCGGGCGCATTGTACGGCACGGAGACGGACGCCGGGGTGGACGGCATCTGGCCCGACCAGGTGCTCGGCTTGTTCGTGTCGTAGGTGAGGACCGGGTTGCCGACCCACACCGCGTACACGGTCATGCCGCCCTCGACCATCGTGACCTGGGCCTGCGCCTGGGTCGCGTTCCGGTCCTGGTTCCAACCCAGCTGGGTGTGGCCCGGACGAGACAGCATGCTGGAATCCCAGCAGTCGTCGTCCTTCGCCATGGTCGCCAACGTGATCCGCTGGCCGGCCGGATAGTAGACCTGGCAGCCGGACACCACATCCGTGCTCTGGTCGACGGTCCTCACGGTCACGCTACCATCCTCGTGGGTGGTGGTCCGCTGCACGAGGTCCGACACCTTGCCGTCGGTCTTGTCGGCCGCGAACCTCACGCTGCCGGAGGACTTGGCCTTGGCCTGCTTGACGGTGTTCGCGGCCGTGTCAGACGGAACCTGGCCTGAAGCGTCCGAAGAGTTCGCGTCATAGGTCAACCTGTAAGAGCGGGAGAACTCGATGTCGTCCACGAGATTGCCGATGTTGTTGCCGGACAGGGTCTCATACTCTTTGAACCCTTCGAGGCTCTTGAACATGAACACCGTGTTCTTCTGCCCTTCGGGCACCTGGTAATAGCCTTCGTACGTCTCCCACTGGGCGCCATGATCGCGGGGATCGGTGTTGGACACCTTCGTGGTGATGATCGTGGACTTCCCGCCCACCTTGTCGCCATGGCCGTTAGAGGTGACGCGGGTCATCTCCACAGGCGTCGCGTGGTCCGTGTCGGATCCCACGAGGACCTGCATCCTGTCGGCATGGGAGGATTGGCGGCTGGCGTGCTTCAACCGGATCTTGTACAGCACGCCGCCGTTGCCGGTGGACACGTTCTGGTAGATGCTGGTGTTGTCCTGTTGGGCGACGATCTCCGCATACGTGTTCTTGGTGTTGCGGTCCTGCTGCAATTCGACCCTTGAACCGTTCTCGGTACTGGACCATGCGAACCTGGACGAGTCGAAACCGGGGATCTGCCCGATCTTTCCGTACTTGGAAAGATCGGTGCTGGACATGTTGTACCAAAGCGTGCCGTCATCCGATTTGAGGAACGTGCGCAGATCGGCGACGTTTTCCTGCTCGTTCTTCTGAATGTCGGAGAACGAGGGGTAGGAGAAATCGCCATTGATGAGGGAACCGTACCGGACGTTCTCATCCGCGACGGTCTTCACGGTTCCGTTGGTCTTGGTCTTAGCGGGCTGGGTGGTGTTCTCCTTGCCGCGCTGGTTCGACGGAACCTCACCTGTTGCGTCAGTGGAGTTTTTGTCGTAAGAGAGCTTGTAGGCGCGGGCGAAGGTCACGTCGTCGAGCAGGTTGCCTTTGGTGGGATCGAGGTAGTTGACGGCCTTGAATCCGAACCGTGTGGTGATTTGCCCGTCAGGGATCACGTAGTAGCCCTCGTAGGTCTCCCACTGGTCGGCATGATGCCAACGGTTCTCGTTCGTGACCTTGGTGGCGATGGTCGTGGACTTCTCGCCCACCTTGTCGCCGGCCTTGCCGTTCGCGGTCACGCGGGTCATCTCGATGGGCGTGCCGTTGATGACGACCTGCATCTTATCCACGTTGTCCTTGCACAGGCTGGCGTGCTTCAACCGGATCTTATACAGGGTGCCGGGGATGGTGGCAAGGTCCTGATAGATGGTGCGGCCGGTCTCGGACGCGACCATTTCCGCGTAGGTGTTGCCATCCGTGCTGTCCTGTTGGAGTTCGACCGCGTTGGCACGGTCCTTCAGACCGCCTTGGTCCTGGCCGCCTTTCTGGTCGGTCCTCCAGGCGAACTTGGACCGGTCGAAGCCGGGCCAGTCCACCCAGGCGAGGCCGGCGTCGGAGTGCTGCGCGTTCCGCATGTACTGTCCATTGTTCGGGTCGACGCTCGTGTAAGCGTTCGTCATGTAGCTTGGCGCGTCAACGGTCTTCCACCCACCGTCGGGAAGGTATTCGAAGTCGCTGTTTACCAGGTGGTCCGGCAGGCTTGACTTGGCCGTGGCCTTGTCCTGGCTCGTCGAGGATTGGATTTCGGCCTGCTGGCCGGCGGCGGACTGCGCGCCGGCGTCCGTGGTGGAATCGGCGTCCGTGGAGTCGTCGTCCGGATTGTCTGCCGTGTCCTCGGAGGTCTCGTTTCCGCCGTCGGCCGTGAGCTTCACGACGCTTTTCGTGGTTCCGGCCGCGCCGGTCACGTCGACCGCGTTGGCGGTGCCGGCCAGGCCGGTGCCCAACGTGGACGCGGCGAGAAGACCGGCGAGAAGTCTTGTAAGGAATCCCATTTCCCTCATCCTTTGTGATTCATATGTGAGTTCCGTATTTTTTGGAAGAGGGCCGGGATCGTGCGGCTGACAGGAGAAAAGGCCGCACGATCCCGGCTCCTGGATCCCCGGACCTTCGCTTTCGAGGCCGGGGACGATTCGGAAAAATCAGGCGATGGCCGGACCGTCGCCCAGGTTCTCGTGGCGGACTCGGTAGGCGGCGAAGCCGGACGCGGTGGCCACGAGGATGATCGCGAACGCGCCGACCAGCATGACGGCCATGGTGGTCGCGCCGGTCTGCGGCAGCTGGGTGATGTTGTCGATGTTCTTCACCACGGCGGTCGGGGTGGTGGTCTTGCCGTCCGCGTTGGTGACCGTGCCGGTCAGTCCCGGCTGGTCCTTGCCGGTGATGGTCACGTGGCCGTCGTCGGTGATCTTGAGGGTGAAGCTCGGCTTGACGAAGCTGAAGTAGCCGGTCGGCACCTGGGTTTCCTTCACGGTGTACGTGCCGGCGCCCAGGCGGGTGAAGTTGATGACGCCGGACGCGTTCGTGGAGAATTCGGTGGCTTTGGACTCATCCGTGGTGAACGTCCACTGGTTCGAGCTCGTGTTCCACACGTACCACTGGTTCAGGCTGTCGTTGTGGAGCTTGAACTTGGCTCCCTGGATGACCTTGTTGCCGTCGGCCGCGCTGATCTTCTTCAGGTTCACGTCGTAGGTCGGGACCGGGGTTTCGTCGGTGCCCGGGTTCGGGGTCGGCACGTCCGGCGGGATGACGGACGGCAGCCAGTTCGACGTGAGGATGATCTGGTTGATGGCCTTGTTGGCCTTGGACGCGTTGACGACCTTGCCCTGGTAGGTCACGGTCACCTGCTTGCCCTGGTAGGTGTCCACGAGGCTCTGCAGGCTGGTGACCTTGAAGCCGGTGCCGTCGGAATTGCCGACCTTGTCCTTGCCGATGGTGCCGAACTGGTTGGTCACGTCCGTGCCGGACGACGTGGTCGCGTGGAAGGAGCCGTCGATGTAGGTGATGCCGGTCATGTGGTCTTCGAGGGTGATGGTGTCCACGGCCAGCTTGTTCGGCACGGTGAACGTGGCCTTGAAGTCACGGGTCTCGCCGTTGGTCGCGGCCGCGGAATCCTTCCACGTGCCGTCCACGCTCTTGATCTTCTTGTCGATCTTGGTGACGTTGGTCTTGATCTGGGTGGAACCGAGGGTCTGGCCGTTGCTCATCCTGACGCTGCCGCCGATGGTGGTGGACACGAGGATCGGGATTCCCTGGGCGTCGACGACGAGATAATAGCCCTCCGGCAGGGTCAGGTTCAGACTGCCCGTGGCGGAGGTCTGGTTGGTCTTCACGGCCGCCACCTTGCTGGACGCGGCGGTGGACTGCAGGGTGCCGGCGACCTTGCGCAGCGTGTCCGTGCCGGTCTTCAACCGCAGGAGCTGTTCGGCGGCGTTACGGCCTTCGGACGTGTTGTAGGTCACGCCGTTCTTGTTCAACGCGGCCTTGACCCACGCGTCGGTCGTGGCGTCCGGGGATGAGGCGCTCACGCTCTTCACGTTCGCGCCGTCCTTGACGACGTCGTTGTATCCAGCGACCTTGTACACGGTGAAGCTGTGTCCGGCGAGGGTGCTGCCGTCGCCCGCGTTCAGGGTGAGCGTGCCGTCGGCCGCGAACGCCGAGCCCGGGACGCACAACGCGGCCAACGCGGCGGCGGTCGCGCACGCGGCTGAGATCTTCTTCATATTCATACTGGATGTCTCCTTTGATAGGGATTCTTCTGTTTTCTGCACGGACGGCTCACGCTGCCGTGGAAGTCCGATATCGTCGGCGTCCGCTTTCGGATCGCCGGCCGGTTGCCGGATCTCTCAACCATTCCCACGTGCACATGGCCGTATGAGCGCAGATATTCGAACGGGTGGCACCCCAATAAGATGGATGGGGGCGTGGGCCGTTCTTTCGGACGAGCCACGCCGGCCTTGTACGGCATCCACGGTCCGGGAAAGGAAAAGGGCGGGATGTTGGAGAATCCTCCAACATCCCGCCCGTGGCGTCACTCATGCCGTATGGCGGATCCGAACGGTCATCGGATCATTTGGCGGCATGCACGCCGTGCTTGACGGTCGAGGTCCTGCGACGTGCGCCCAAGAGGGTCACGCCGACACCGCCGAAGGCGATGAGGGACAGCAGGACGCCGCCGATGGCCATGCCGGTCTTGGCGAGATCCTCGCGGTAGCCGCTCCAGTCGTCGGTGTTCGAGTCCACGGTGGTGTCCTCGCATAGGGTCTTGTCGCCGACCTTGACCTGCTTGAGGCCTGTCGTGTCGGACGCGTCGCCGTCGACCTTCGTGTCGCCGGTCTGGTTGCCGTCGGTGGGCTGCTGGCCGCCGAACTGGTCGGTGACGGGGCATTCGACGAGCGGCGTGCCGGTGACCTTCACACGGTCGGTGTGCTTGCCGCCCTGCTCGACGCCCTTCAACGTGCCGGTGATGATGGTGGACTCGCCGGGCTTGAGCACGAGGGCGTCCCAATCGTCCGGATACTTCAGGTCCGTGACGTCGCCTTCGCCGGCGATGGTCCTGTCGACCATCTTGAGGTCCTTGGCGAGATACCAGGCGCCCTCACCGGTCGAGGAGTCCGTCTTGGACGTGTTGGTGATCTTGAACGCGATCTGCTGGCTGTCTCCGGCCATCTTCAACGCGTCCTTGACGTCGTCGCGGTCGCCGGCCTGTTCGCCGGAGGCCACGTCGTACTTCTCGATGTGGATCGACGGGGTCATGTCCGGGGTGCGGGTCCACACGATGTTGGACTGGAACTCCTTGTCGTTGAAGATCTCGGTGAACCGGTTCTCGACGCGTTCGGACACCTTCAGGCGCTTGCACTGGATGTACGCGCGCCAGCCGGCCTCATGCGTATTGTCCGCGGACACGAGGGCACGGTACGCCTCGGTCGCCTCGACGGTGACCTGGCCGTTGGCGTCGGCCGTGGCGGTGAACAGTTCACCGCCGAGCTTCGAGCCGTCGAAACCGTTGCCGGCGAGCTTGTCGCCCTTGGCGGCGAGCACCTTGCCGTCCCTGTACAGGTCGCGGGTCGCGTACACGGCCCACTGGCCCGTGTACTGGTCGAACTCGGTGTTCAGCGGATCCACGATTTTCCACTGGCTGACTTGCGGGTAGGCGCGGTCGGCCGGGATGACGGAGCTGTCGAGCTGGTAGAGGAAGGTGCGGTCCTTGTACACGCTTCTGCCGTCGATGCTTTCGCCGCCGACCTTGACGGTCACGTCCTTGGCCGGGTTGACGGGCTTGAGCGGGTTGGACACCTCGTTGGTCTCCACGGTCGTGTCGTTGGTGACCTGGATGGCCTTGTTCCTGACCGTGTACCCGTCCTTGACCTTGACGACCTTGTACGGCATGACGACCTGGTAGGTCTGGCCGAGGAGGTTCTGGTCGATGGCCGGATCGTTGAGCGGATCATGCTTGCCGTTGGTCGAATACTTGGCGAGGTCCTTCGGCTGGGGGTCGCCCTTGACGGTGACGCCCTTCTTCGGGATCCACGTGTCCACGGTCTTCGCGTACACGTATGCGACGCCGTCCTTGATCTGGATGTTGAACTTTCCGGTCACGTCCTTGCCGGACTGGTCGAGCACCTCGATCTTGGATTCGTCGATGGCGACGTACTCGTCATCGAAATCGTCGGTGATGCCGGCCTTCCACACGCGGTACGCGTTGTTGGTCTGCTTCAGGTCGAGGGTGACCAGGTAGTTGCCGGTGTCGCCCAGCAGCATGGTCTTCCCGTCGATGCTGACGGTCGGGTCGCCCTGCTCCTTGGACTGGTTGTCCTTCTTGGAGGGGTTGTGGACCGGCGGCAGGTTGTCGACGATGTTCGACGGGGTGATCATGTTGTTCAGCGTGAGCGCCCACTGGTTGGCCACTTTGCGGTCGACGGGAGCGTTCTTCGCGACGGTGCCTTCGAAACGGACCTGCACCTGCGGGTTCGTGCCGGCCTTCCAATGTTCGGCCACGTACTTGTTCGAGTATGTGATGGTGAACTTGTGCGCCGCGGTGTCCCATGCGACCGTGTAGTCGCCTTCGACGCCCATCTGCGGGTCGCTGGTGGTCAGCTGTCCGCCGGTGGCGAGGTCGGTGATCTCAAGGGTCTGCGGGTCGGGTTCGAGGTACTGGTCGTACACGTCGGTGTCCTGGATGGACACGATCCGGTATCCGAGGTCGGCGGGCAGTTTCGGCTGCGTGGTGAGACGGTATTCGACCTTCTGGCCCGGATACACGACCTTGTCGTCGGCGTCGTTGTTCGCGCCGCCCTGGCTGCCTTCGGCGATGACCTTCTTCTTGACCGGTGGGACGTAGCCGCAGATGTGCGGTTCGTTGGTCGGCTGGGACTCGTTGTTGACCTTCTCGGAACCCGAGTTGGTCAGCTTGGAGCCGTCGGGGTTCTCGCAGAACGTGAGCTCGTCGCCCGCGGCCTTCCTGAAGTCCTTGCGGACCTGGGCCGCGCCCTTGCCGTTGGCGAAGTTCACGACGCCCGGCAGGAGCAGGCTGATCTGCTTCGGATTCTTCAATCCGGCCTGCGCGGCACGGTACTCCGGCTTCGCGGTCGCGGTGACCTTGGTGCCCTGGACGGTGATGTCGAACTGGTCGGTCACATCCCTGCCCTTGTTCGCGATGTCCGCGACGGAGGATGCCGCGTCGGTCGTGGCGTCGGCCTCGTACACGCGGATCTTCGACTTGTCGGACGTGAGGTCCCAGATGTAGTCGGCCTTGGCGTAATCGTCGGTCAGCTTGATGTCGGTGACCTTGACGAGATCGGACGCGATGACGCCGTTGACCACGGACGCGACCTGGTCGCCGTCGAGGAACTTCTGGGTGTCCGCTCCGGTCTTGTTCGTCTCGTCCGGATCGACCACGGCCTGCCAGGTGCCGTCATCGCCGAGCTTGATCCAGCTCTTGTCCGGGTTCGGGCTCCACTCCCTGACGGGCGGCTCGTTGCCGGGCACGGTCTGCTGGTTCCATTTCTCCCAATCGCCGTTGGTGAGCTGGACCTTCTGGCCGGCCTTGAGCACGCCCTTGGCGAACGCGCCCTTGATGGTCATGCGCACCTTGCGGTCCGCCGCCTGGTTGTAGGTCGTGTCGAGCAGCGACTGTTTCGCGGTGATCCACACCCTGCCATCCTGCTTGTGCACGTCGAACAGGCTGTTCGCGTCCTTGCCGTCGATGGTGACGGTCACCGACGCGGAATCCAGGTCGATGTTCCTGGCGCTCTTGGAGAAATCATCGCCCAATTCGTAGGAGCTCATCTTCCTGGCGAGGTTCTTCGGCAGCAGGCCGTTGACGGTCACGCCGAAATCATCCTGCTGGACGAACGTGTGCGTGTCCGCGTTGACCTTGTTGCTCCACGCCGTGTCCTCGGCCGTGGCGGCCTGGCCCTGGTCGGCGCTCCATACCTTGTCGGGCTTCGGGTTGCGCACGTAGACCGGCGGCTCGTTGGTCGGCTGGGATTCGTTGTTCCACTTCTCGGAGGCCTTGTTGGTCAGTTTCTTCTGGTCGGCCGCGGCCTGCGCGTTCGGCGTCTGCTTCACGTATCCGCCGATGTACAGTTTGACCTTGCGGTCCTTGGTGCCGAACGCGGTCTTCGTGAGGAACGACTGCTTCGCGGTCGCGGTGGTCGTGTGCTTCGCGGTGTCGATCGTGATGTCGAACTGGTCGGTCACGTCCTTGCCGTCCACGTACACGCGCACCTGGTCCTTGTGGTTCCAGTCGATCCACTGGGCCGAAGCGGTCCAATCATCGGTGATCGCGTAGGAGGTGAACGGGTTGAGCAGGTGCGCGGGGATACGGCCGTTGACCACGGCGCCGATCGCGTCGCCGGTCACGAACGTGCGGTTGTCGCTGCCCTTGTCGTTCGTATGCTGCGGATCCTCGGCCGTCAGGGCGCCGTTGGAGTCCAACACCCACACCTTGTCGGGCTTCGGAGTGACCTTGCCGACCTGTTCGCTGTTGCCGGTCTGGCAGTGGCTCTTATCCGCATTGCCGTATTCGTCGCCGGTCCAGCAGGCCTGGCTGTCGTCCGGGATGGTGTAGTCCGTGCCGGTCGGGGTCGCGGACTGGGGCACGTTCAACGTGTATTGTCCGGAGACCGGGTTCAGCACGTGCGCCTTGACGACGCGTTTGCCCGCATGGGAATCGTCCACCGTGATGTCGGCCTTGACGGTGTTGCCGTCCTGGTCGGTCACGGTGATCTTCGAATAGTCGTCCTTGTCTGTGCCGCCGATCAGGACCTTCTGGCCGGTCACGTCGATCGTGTCGTACAGCCAGAAATGCTCGGACGCGTTCGACTGGGCGGTGATATGCGCCGTATACAGGCTGCCGGAAGCGATCTGCTGGGCCTCGGCGGTGACCTGCTGGCCCGCCATGTTGGTGAGCTTCTTCGACGGCGGGGTCGGAACGGGCTTCCAGGATTCCTTCGCGTCCTGAGCGCCCATATGGCTGGCCGCGGCCTTCATATGGCCCTGCTTGCCGACGGTCACATCATAGTAGTAGGAGCCGGCCGGCCATGCCTTCCAAGCCTTGTCCACGTCCCTATAGCCGAACGAGACGCTTTTGGTCGTGTTGTTGTTCTGGGTGAACTGCTTGGACGCGGTACGGGTCGTGCCGTCCAGACCGGTCCAATGCAGCGTGACGGTGCCCGTCACGTCCTCGGAGATCGTGCTGCCGCCACGGCTGGTGGTGATCGCGTCGGAAACGTCATCGGTCGAACCGGCCTGGGTGAACAGGCCACCCGCCTGCGTGCTGACGGTCAGATCATAGTCGACCGGCGGCTCGTCCTGGTCGAGGACGATGGCGACGACCGCGCGCGGGGCCTTGCTCATCTCACGAGCGGCAAGACTGTTGATGGAAGTCTGTCCATCGCTGAAAGCATCGGAAGTCTTGTAATTGGCTCCCTGATAGGAATAAGTGTTGTTCGGAATGCCGGACGCATTGTATGCGGCCTTCCATTTTGCGGCGTCGAAGGTGCCGTTGGCGCCCGTGTACCAGTCGCCGTTCGCGCCGGGCGTGTGCACGAAGCCCACGGACACGAGGCGGCAGGTCGGATTCTGGTTGCCCGAAGCCTTCGAACGGGCCACGCATTCGGCGTTCGCGCCGTTCACGGCCTCGTCGATGGCGCTGTTGGACTCGCTGCCGTCCATCGACTTCACGCCGACGGATCCCATGGCGGATTTCACATTCTCGCGGGTCGGGGAGCCGAAGGAGTCCTTGTACACCCATGTGATCTTGCCGGTGCCGCCGGCGGAGCCGTCGCCCGTGCCCGTGCCGTCACCGGAGCCGCCGCCACCGTCGGCGGCGAACGCGCCGACGACCGGGGACGCCAGCGTGGCCGCGGCGACCAGGCCGGCTATCGTGGCCTTGCCCCATTTCTTGTTCTTGTTGGAACCCAATGTTCCGTCTCCTTTCAGAGATTCTGCTTGCAGAACGTCCCGCCGTGCGGGCGGGACGGGACGGCGGGAACGCACGTTCCCTGCGCGGTTCCCCTCACGGGGACCGGCCCATCCAACCGGTTCCACGCGTACGGGCGCCGATGGGGCTCGATATGGGTTCGGGGGGTTACGCGGCATGGGAGGTACGGGAAAGGGAAAGGCCCCGCCCAACAGGGCGGGGCCTTTGGAAGGCTGGATGAGGCGAATCAGCCCAAAGGGCAGAAATGCTGTCCATCGCAATTCGGATTGATGGTCACTTTGTCTTCCCAGTCGTAGTGGATGCTTGGCGCGGGGGAGTTCCCGCTCGGGGAGCCGCCACCCTGGCCTTGCGATCCGCCTGAATACGATCCGCCGGAATAGGACTGTCCACCGGCGGAACCGGACCAGCCGCCGGACGAATACGAACCGTACGAGTACGAGCGTTGCGCCTGCGCCTGCTGTTGGGCCTGCTGTGCGGCGGCCGCCTGGGCTGCGGCCTCCTGTTCGGCCTGCGCCTTCGCGGTGGCCTCGGCGTCGGCCTGGTCCTTCGCCGTCTTCGAATCGTTCACGGCCCTGACGGCCTTGGCGATGGCGTCGGCGTCGCGCTTGGCGATGGCCTGCTTCAACGCGTCACGGGTCTTATCGTCCTGGACCTTGCCTTCCGTCGCCCTGTACAGCCCGTCCGCGTCGGCCACCGTCTTGTCCAGCTTCGACGACTCGACCGCCTTCACGGCCGACTCCAACGCCTTCGCAGCCGCCTTCACGCCCTTGGCCGTCTTGTCCGCCTTGGCGGTGGCCTCGTCCAGACCGGTCTTGTCGGACGCGTCGCACTTGACCATGGCGGGAGTCTCCGCCCCAACGGCCCGTTTGAGCGCGTCAAGGGTCTTCACGTCCTTCACGCCTGTCGCATCCGTCTTCAACGCGGCCGTCGTAGCATCCGCGCCGAGCAGCGCCTTATACGACTTCACCGTCTTACCCAGGTCCGTGACGGCCGACTGGCACGCCTGGCGCGCCACCGACACCCGATGGTTCTCGTACGCCCTGTATCCGCACACGCCACCCGCGACCAGCGCGACGGCCGCGACGGCGGCCACGCCGATGACGACCGGCCTGCGGTTCTTCCTTCCGGCCGAAACGGTCCCGTCCACGGGCGTGGACTGCGGGATGGTGTCCGGCGTCATGCTGTCTTTCTCGTCCATGACGACTCCTTCTCGACTACGTATGTGATTCATATTACCCACATAACCCCTTGTTGATATCGCACAGGGAAGAGGCCACAGGCTCCTGCCATGCGAGCGAACGAGCAGATACGTCCAGATGGCGAGATTCAGGATTTTGGACCAGCAGGGATGGATCACTTCCACGCCGGATGCCATGCCGGTCCATCCGTCCCGTGCATGCATGAGCCCGTGACCCAGTCCGTACGAGTAGGCGAACACGCCTATCCAGCCGGCCAGACGACAGTACAGGTCGGTACGACGTCGCGCTTCCGACCATTCACGGTCGGACCGTTTCGGAATCAGATATGGTCCGGTCAACCGCACGCATGCGATGAGGTTCAGAACGCATACGATGCTTTTCAACAGGTCCGCCCAGCTCATTGCCCGTCATCCTCTCCCAGTCCGGAACCTTCAGGCGACTTTTCAGGATACGCTTTCGATGGTCCGGTTGTCCGTTCCACGTTCCTTGACCATTGATATCGAGACGGACGCGTCACATTCCCGGACCGTCGAAACACGTCGGAACAGAAGATGAGGGTAAGACGGAGGGATCGGGATCAGGAAGAGGCTCGGGGACGGATGCTTCCGGACTGGACGGGACACCCACAGTTGGATGCAGGTCGCGCCATGCCTCCATGAACGCGTGCTCGTACCGATAGTCGCAGACCCTGCGATGGTATTCGTGGAAACCATCAGGCACGACGGTGAGACCATGCGACATGGACGGTATGGAGCCAAGCAGATCATGGAAGGAACGTGGATCGTATCTTTCCATGAAGCGATCCAACGCCTTGGTGCATTCCTCGTCCTGTCCTGATGCGAGGTATTTCAATGGGGCGATGGGTTTTCCCCTATCCGTCACGTAGCAGGAGCGGACGTCCAACGCGTCTTGGCGAATGAGATCCGGGTTGGCGAGACGGCGTTCGATTCCCGAGTCGGTTCTTTTGTTGTTGAACGAGTTGCCATTGTCGTAGACCGGCGCGAGGGAGAACTCCCCGCGTGGATTCCTGAGCACGCCCCAATTCGTGTTGTTCCGGTCTATGTTGCGGATGAACGCGTCCACCACGAACATGTCCCAGAACCGGTCGGACACTCCATCGATCGAGCGAAGAACCGGGATGCGGTGAATCGCCGACCGTACGTCGGCGAGCACCACTCCGGAACCGGTGGACGCGTCCTCAGTGAATCCTGGCTCGTCATCGGAAAGCGAGTTCTTCAGATCATGGAAATTGACAAGTCTGGAATCCGGGAAGGTGAAGTCCCTGCAGGCGCAGACGATACGCCCATCACGGATTCCCAGCACCGTTTCATGAACCGGTATGCCAAGAGCGGCATACACGTGGGATCCCAGCCATTCGGACACCGGCGCGGTCGTATACGAAGGAACGCTGCCCTGAAGGTTCCTGGTCGTTCCGGGGAATTTCACCAACCAGTCGCCGGCCCTCCAGACGAGTCCGATCTTCCGTCCGGCGTTCCCGCCGTAGAACTGTCCGGAAGTCTCGCATGATTCAAAATCTTGGATGTCGATCATGATGCCCATTCTAATGGAGCCGCCCCATGACCGGCATATCCGCCCGCATTGGCCAGCCACGTCCCTTGTCTCATAGTCCGGCGTTTTCTCGTACCTGATTCATCAGGTCCTCCAACGTGTCCGCCAAGGCCGACACTCGCCGCTGGTCCGCATCGTCGGCCCCGTCGAACGGTTCCGCCTGTTCGACCGTGTCCGCGAGCCTGGACCGCAGGTACGGGACGGACAGTTCCATGCCGGCCGTCCGGTCGAGCAGGTCCCTCGCGGCACGCAGGTCGCTGGACAGTCGCGTCATGTCGTCACGCCGTGACTTCTCGGATCGGGTCTTGTCGTACTCCTTCCGGAACGCGGCCACCCGTTTGGACTGTTCCACGTATGCGGACGCCTGTTTCCTCGCCTTCGCCGTGTTCGATTCGAGTTGCCTGTTCCTCAGAGTCGCGTCGCATTGGATGGATGGAGCGCGTCGTATCGTCCGTAACGATTCGTATCGTCCGGCCCTTTTCCCGTCCAGAACGGACCCGTCGATGTTGAGGTCCACGGCCACGAGTCCTTCCAACCGTTCACGATTCCGGTTCATGGACGCCACCGCGTCCGAACATTCCGAGACGAGCTGGTCGTGGCGCACGCTCAACCGTGATTCCGTGATGACCATGCCGATGCCCGCGACCGCGATGACGAGCGTGCATGCGGTGAGGACGGCCACGCCCTTCCTTGACATGCGCGACGGGTTGGCGTGAGGCGTCTCACTGCCGTCATCCCAGCCGATATCGTCCGGGTCGTCGTCGCGTGGCGTGGAGAACGGATTCCAATCCGGGTCCACGCCATGCGACCGTATGCCGTCGTAACCGTCGTCGTCAATCATGGGAAACCTCCTGAAGAAAAATGAGAAGGCCGCCCGCCGGACCTCCCGTCGAGAAGATAGACAAAAAGAAACGGGACAGAAAACGGTCCGGCGGACGGCTCCCGTCGAATGTCGGATGGGAAGGGGTAGAACCCATCCGGACGGGATCGCTCACCAGCCTTGAAGCGTAGGCCGGACGGGAACGCCGGACGCTCCCTCAAGGGGAGGAGGGAGAAGCCCGGACGTTTCCGTCAACCATCCCACATGACGGCCGACCGATAACAGCCGATACGGGTTTCTAATCCAACACGTCGGCGGCCATGTCCAACAACGTTCGGTTCCTATGTGAATCATCCTTCGCCATGAGACTGTCCAGGAAACCGGTATCCAAGACCAGTTTCAGATCAGGTTCGAACCGGACGTCACCCAAGCATACGGACAGCCGATAGGTTTCCACGCAATGCTCGCCGCGCATGACAGGACTCTGATCGTGGATAAGGAAAGACAAATCGACGAAACCATGGCCCTCCGCTCTATCGACACGGACATAACCATCCATCCTGGTCGGAGTGAAACGAATGCTTTTGATCTGTAGCTTTTTCAGATAACAGTGCAATGGGCCATCTACCAGCAAGTACCGTCCCACCAGGTTCTGGGCGGGCGCGGCGTAGAAAAGCATGAACGACTGGTTGAAATAGGAGGCGCGATAATACCGCCATCCCTCATCGGCACGCCACATGGACAGCAGTTCCCGAGCGTATCCACGTCCCACATGCAGGCCCGTGGTCTTCTCCCAGATGTAAACATACCGGTCGAATTGGTCGCGCATCAGAGCGTACAGTTCCCGTCCGGCCTTATCCGTCGGAGTCCGGCGCGTGTTACCGGGATCCGAATGGTTCCTGGACAGCGGACAGAACATGTACGCGGTCTCGTCATAGTCCGCGACTCCAGGAACCGACGCCGAGTAATGCCGGCCGTACGGATTGGCCGACCGGCTTCCGTCAGTCCTTTTGAACAGGTTGCAGATCAGGATCGGATTGCCGCACGCCGGACATACCGCGAAATACGAGGGATGTCCGCCCCGCATCTGCACGAACGGTGCTTTCCGGTTCGTTTCCCGCCGATAATTTTCTTCCGTCAACGGCACAACGCGTCCTCTTCGACCTGTTCTGAAAACATCCATGGCGAACCTCCACTAACCGGAACCGATATCGGTTCCAATCGTAGGACGATTCGCCTATCATCGGTCAGGACCAAACTCACTGGTACCTCCTGCTGACTTTTATCCACCATTCCGTCGAGAGGGGTGGCACCGCGCCCTCATGTTCGGCGAACGCGAGCATGGAAAGCACCGTGGTCAGTCCCATGCCGAACTCACGGCCACCCTGCCGCAGAAGGAACACGTAATCCTCCGTGCAGTCGTCGCAATCCATATGGTCGATGATCGCCTTGCGCGCCAGACGCGCACGCTCCACCTTGTCGATATCCTCCGCCACGCTTCAGCTCCTTACTATCATTCACTATGCTTTCTCACATGCGTCACTGAAGAGCCGCCGCGATAAGGATACGGGTCCCGAAACAAGCCCATCCATTAGGACCTGCAATGATTAATGCCATGCCGGCGCATGGAACGACAAGCTGATAGAAGTGCTCGCCCGGCCGCAGGGACGTGACATGCTCGTGTTCCACATCGAGCATCTGGCCGACATACCTGCTGGATGAAATGGAGACAACGGAAATGACCGACATCTATGAACGACTGGCGGACGAGAACGAGCCCGCTCCCGCGACAGCTCCGGCCGCGCAGCTCACGGGCGATCAGGCCTCCGATCTGATGGCCTCGCTCACGGTCGAGGACTCCGACGCCACCACGATCCTCGCCGCCCTGGCTGACCCATTCAGGCTGCCCACGCGCACCACGAAGAACACCGTCTACAAGCCATGTGACGGAACCGTTCACTTTCCATTCCCGTTTCACTTTTCAGGTCATCAGATGAACACGCCTGGCATTCCCGCGCATCCATCAATCTCGACCAGCGGAGACAAGGCCCGTTTGATTCCGTTCACTTTCAATGTGAGGTCCGGTTGTCCCATGGCCGGCCATTCCGCCATCAGACTGCCGTGAGGCCGTTCCGGTGTGAGCATGACTTTAAGTTGCGTGTCGAATATGAGACTCCTGTGGATGATCCGGATCGGATCATCAGCATATGGGAGGTCCACCGTCACGGTCCATGTCAATCCAGTGATTCCATTGAGCCGGTCGAGAGGGGCCACCAAAGGAAGACCGCAACGGGAGACCTTGCGGCCGGCCGTGCGCACCGGACAGTGGATATACCGGTTCGTGTACGGTCGACCGACCTTCCACGTCCCCACGGGAAACGCGTCTTCGCCGGAACGCACCGACAGATCCATGCCGACCCGCGCCCCAGGCTCGAAACAGGGATACATGAGATTCAATACCAGTATCCCGCCACCAGCCCCGACCGGCTGCAGACGCTCGACCTCATCCAGAACGCGGGCGTAATAGGAATGCTCAGTGTCCATGGCGTTCCTCCTCGCATCCGTCCGGCCCATACAGCCAGACACGATGATTCTGCACGCGGAGCACGCCGTTGTTCTTACGCCGGCCGGTGTCGTAGCAGCAGGAGTACAATCCGTCGAACGGCGGGACCCCTCCGGCCGCGGTACCGAACCAGTCGACCTCCAGATTCGATACGCCGTAATGGTCCTCCACCATGGACGTCAACGAGGCCGACGCGGTCTTGGGCTCATCCATCATCCAGCCGAGCCTTCGCAGCAGGGAGGGCAGTGAATCGTGCAGGACGGCGACGATGAACATGGTCAAAAGCAGCCAGAACCATCCGTTGGACGGCGAGACCACGTTCATCCGCTGCGGGTCCGGGGAGAAGAAGAACAGCGCCAGCGGGTTCGGCAGCATGCCCATGACGACCAGCGAGAACCATACGACGGGGAGAAGGATCGGGATGACCTTCGTCAGCAGGCATACAAGCCCGCGCCCCATCACGGTTTTGAAGAACCATGGGCGCCGGTCCGGGATCGATTTCGGCGCGCGGGCCTTCCTTCTTTCGTCGAGGTCGAATCCGCCTGCATTGTCGACGGCCTGTTCCACAGCCTCGCTCTTCTCTACTGACCGCTGGGATGCCTCTGGACCGGAAGGCAGGGTATCGGCCTCGGACTTCGCTTTCCGTACTTTGGCTAGCCATGCCTCTATGAGGCTCGCCACAATGACGAAAAGCACAATAGTGCAAAGCGCCAGGATCATCATGGGTTTGGCATCCGAAATGGTTGATACGATCGAATCCTCAAGATTCATGTTTTTTACTTTCCTTCCCGACTGTGTCCTTTTTCGACGAATCCACATGACTGGCATCCGTTATCGCGGAACGCGGGTGACGGGGAAGCGTGGTAGATAAGCCGTCCAAGCCCGATTCAAGGTCATTCCTCGAATCGGAAGACGGGCCATGTCACTGCGCATGGAATGCCTGGCATCCACGTCCTGTCGGAGGTGGGGGTTCGGCGCCTTGAGGTTCCCAGAGCTCAGGTAGAGAAGCCCGAGAACGGCCGAGAGCGAGAACAATGCGACCGCGGGCATCAGGCCCCGGTCCTCCAATATTGCGAACAATCCGTCGATCGATGTCATCGACGGCCTCCCACCATTATGACGATTGCGCCCATGAGCCACAGTGCGAAGATGTAGACAAGCATCCGGCCGTCGCCATCGAGCCCCGCCCACATGGCCTCCAGTGTGTGTTCCAGGTCGGTGGCGCGTGCGAGCATCCACGACCGTAATTCGGGGATGCCGCAGAGAAGCCCCCATGCGATCATGAGCACGCCGAACGCAATGGACGCCAGACGTTTCCCGGCCAGCTTTCCCACGATCAGGAGGATTCCCGCCATCACGAACAGCAGTCCCATGCAGAGAATGATGAAGTTCAACGTCTCCACGGTCATATCCTTCATTTCATTCGTCCTCCGCACATATCCGTCCCATCAGCAGGATCGAGAGCCTCAGCAGTTCCCTCTGCCTTCCCATGTCAGAACCTCCTCCTGCTCGGCTTCTTCCAGATCTCCTTGTATTCCGCCTCGCCCAGGAGCCGGTAGCTGAAGTCGGACCGGTGTGAGCCGCCTGTTATCTCATAGACGCGCAGTCCGCCCTCCCCGTCGGCCTCCACCGCGCCGGGAACGATGTCGCCGTTGGCGCGCTCGAACCTGCATAGGTTCAGATCCCCGTTGTCCCAATAGCCGGGTGCCGAATAAACCCCCATTCCGGTGACGTTGCGGACTGCAATGTTCAGCATCGTCGCCTTGCGGGCGTCATTCGCCTGCTCGACGTAATAGCCCTTCCTCATGCGTCGGAAGACCAGACATATGATCATCAAGAACACCGCAAGCACATCCAGTAGTACCAGCGGTCGGAATGCCGGATTCGACAGCAGCTCATTCACCGATGTGTTCATTTTTCTTTTTCTCCGTTCCCCGCAGCCCCCGGCCGCGGTCCTTCAGCTAGTTCACGGGCCGGCGGGACGTTATCGCCGGGCGCGGGCCGGCGGCGGACGCGGCCAGCGGACGGTCCAGTCCCCGTCCGGCGCCCTTCCGGGAATGGGACGCCGCGCCGGCGGGACGCGCCCTGGATGCGGGGTGCGCGCATCCGACGGGACGGGCGTCATGGACAGGAAGGCCAGCAGGTCTAGCGGACGCAGAAGCGCCCGCATCCATCGATCGTCCATGTCGACCGTCCCGATCAGATGCCGAGGGGCAGGATGGTCGTCAACGCGGCACGCTGCTGGCCCTTCATCGGGTTGAGTTTCATATGCCAGTTCTTGGCCTTGTTCTGCATGTCGCGGTCGAACACGTCGAGTTCGGGCAGACTGGACGCGAACAGGGTGATGAATCCCTGATGGTCGGTGTCCGGCCAGTTGGCCTCCTGCTCCAATTCGCGCAGCCGTTGTTCCTTCTCCTCGCGGCGTTCGTCGCGGCTTTTCTCACGCTGATCCTGGAGTTTGGCGCGTTGGCGCATGCTGCTCTTACGGTTGCGGAGTTCCGCTTCGGACTGTTCCATCGTCAATGGACGCCAGATATGGCAGAACGCCATCATGCGCCGGTCGGTGACCAGGTCGCGTATCCATCCGGCCTGCACGTCGAAGTCGGGCCACTGGTAGATCCAGAACGAGCGCGCCACGCACGAGTCCAACGTGATGTAGTCGTGTTCCTTGGCTTCCTCCACCCAGGTGACGGTCGGATCGTCCCTGTTGACCGGTGGACGGTCGTTCGCGTGTTCCGGGTCCGCGATGGTGCGGATCAGATACCGCAGGTCGTCCACTGAACACCAGTGGATGGTGTTCCGGCGGGCGCCGCAGTCCAGCAGGGACGGGGCGACGGTCATGCGGATCAGGTCGCCCATGGCGATGCCGACCGCGGCCCGTTCCGTCCGGTCCTTCCTGACGACGTGCGGCAGACGGTCCGCGTTCACGGACACGCTGATGTAGTTCGAGTTCTGCAATGGGGTGAGGATGTCGGGCAGGTGCCACAGGTTCGCCAGATCCTCACGCGCCCATTGCGGCGTCCGATCGTCCTTGAGGTATTCGGGTTCCGGGGGAGTGTGGCCGGGAAGCACGAAGCTTGTCTCCTTCAATTCGATGAAACCGTCCGTTTCGGACAGTTCCTTGAGCATCGTGTTCAACGCCATCGCACGGCCGGCTTTCTGCCGGTCGGAGGAAAGAACCCATTCCTCCACGTTCGCGGTCAATACGGCAGTGGCCTGCCGTTTGTCCGGATCCCACAGGTAGCAGGCTCCCTGGAACGGGGTGCCCACGACCTCCACGCCGTCGCCTTCGATGGTCTGGGCACGGTCCTCGACGTGCCCGTACAATCCCAGCACGCCCAACGGGCGGCCGGACGCGAGCGGCGAGTACGCCCAACGGTTCGTGCCGTCCTTCAGCCGGCCACGCCAATGCGTCCAGATCCATGTCCATGACACGAGGCTCAATCCCTGGATTCGTGGGATGCCGTATGCGAGGACGAGCGCGCCCAATATCATGATCGGCACGTTCAAGCCCATGGCCGCTCCGGCCACGAGGATGGTGAGGCCGATGACGCAGACGATCAGCTGGGCCTTGTCGAGGCCGAGGACCACGCGTGTGGCGGACAGTCGGCTGAACGACGCGGCGGGGACCCTGCTCCGGCCGGCATTGGATTCGTTATCGGACATGGAAACCTCCATCGGATTATCGGTTGTCGGAAAAACAATGGAGGGAACCCGCCTGGGGTCGGGCCCAGGATGGCGGGTTCCCTCCGGTATTACGGCCACACGGCCGCGTGTCGATAACGGATGGCGTCAGCCGACGGTCGGACCGGACGGGGAGCCGTTGACGCCCTGGTACGGGTTCGAACCGCCGGACGAGCCGCCCATGCCGCCGTTTCCGCCACGGCCACCGGAGCCTCCCTGGCCACCGGTGCCACCGGTACCGCCTTGGCCTCCTTGTCCGCCGTCCGAGCCCTGGCCGCCCTGGCCACCGTCCGCACCCTGGCCTCCCTGGCCTCCTTCGGCGTACGCGCTACCGCCCTGGCCACCGGCCGGTCCAGGAGCGCCTGGAACGCCGGGTGCTCCCGGCGCGCTTGGCGTGTTGGGAACGGAAACGTCCGGCGTGGGTTGCGGTGCGGGAGGGACGGAGGATAGGCCGGAACCGGTCTCGTTCCCATCCGTTTTCGCCGCGGCGTCCATGACCTGGCTCGAACCGGAACGGTCCATTCCATCCGTCGCCGCTGGTGGAAGCGGAGGCGCATCGTTTGGACGGGAAGCGGCGTCCATGACCTGGCTCGAACCGGAATGGTCCGCGCCGTCCGGCTGGACGTCCGGCGTGGACTGGGTTTTCCGCGCGTCATCGCCAACACCGCCGTTCGACGTGTAGTCGCCGTCCGCGCCGCCGTCCTGCCCGTCCTTGGGCAGCAGGTCCTTGATGCCGGAGGCGAGGCCCGGAAGGGAACGGCCCAATTCGCCCGGATTGCCTTGGGATGCGGAAAGCACGGACGCGGCTCCCGAGTTCAACGCCTTGCCGAGACCGCTCGTGTTGCCCGTGGTCGCGGCCTGCACGACACCGGCCGTGACCTGGGCCGCGGCCTTGATGGCGCTTGGACCGATCTTGCCGCCACGCTCCTGCATGTCGGCGGTAACGTTCTCGCCGATGAAGCTCACGGCAGGCATGATGAGCTTCGGACTGAAGCACGCCAGGATGATCGTGGCGATGCCCATCAGCGCGGGGAAGAACGATTCCGCGTAGTTCGGATTGTTCTTCGACACGAAGCAGATGCCGGAACCCACCATGATGACCAGAGCGCTCAACGGTGCGGACAGAAGCACGCCGACCACGGCCTGCGCCCATTTCGCCGCGGCGGGACGCGTGACCTTCCAACCGGTCATCATGACCGGCAGCGGCGCCACGCAGGCCAGCAGGATCAGGCTGATGTCGCGTGCGGCGAGCATGCCCGCCAGGGCGAGGACCGCGAGGAAAAGCACGACGTCCACGACGCAGCGGATGATCAGATCGTATCCGCCGGTGGTCTTGACGATCGTGCCGATGAGGTTCGACACGATGCTGTCGCCGAACGGGTCGGATGTGCCGACACCGTTCAACGGGACGGTGAGGATCCTGTGCGTGATCTGTCCGACGATGCCGTCCATGGTGATCATCACGCTGATGCACACCGCGGTCAACGGCCATGCGAGCACGGCCATCGCGAAGCTTTTGATCACGTCGGCGACGCTGCCTTTGGCCGCGGCCTGCAAGGCGCCGATGACGCATAACGCCATGTTCACGAATCCCATGATCCAGCCGATACGGTTCGCCGCGGTGATGGCGACGTTCCATTCGTCGTTGGACATGCTGCCCACCAGGCCGCTGAAGGCGCCCGTCAACAGTTGGGAGCACAGGTTGTCCAACGGTTTGAACAGCCAGTCGATAAGGTTCGCGAAGACGGTCTGGATGATGAGTGACATCTGGCCTCCTTCAAAAAAGGAAATGCCGTGGACGGGACTGGCCCGGCCACGGCGTGAATAGGGGTGTGTCAGGCGGGAGCCGTCAGAACAGCGCCTGCGTCGCGAAGAACTTCACGATCGCCATGGCGCTGCCCAGGATCATCGTCGCCAGGGCACACCAGATGAACACCGTGCCGGAATACTGCTGCATCGGACCGGAATGGATCACACGGCCGGCGATCCAGGCGATCGCCGCGCAGATCCACGCTCCGACGGCGATGTACAGGCTCAACGCCCACAGGCCGCCGACCATGTCGGACACCAACTGCATGAACGGGAAGAACGTGAAGTTCGGACTCACCTTCAGGTTCGAGATGTCACCGTTGTTCAGGCCGGTGGCGACGGACACGATTGTTGCCGCGGCGGGCGCCGCGAGATTGTGTAACATGATGCACACTCCTTTCAGAAGATTCCACGCGGCCGGACGGCCCGGCCACGCCGATAATCGGCAGGGGGATTATTTGCTTCCGGTCAACCATTTCCATAGGCCGGTCGCGCCGTCCTTGATGCCCTGGCCGGCCTTCTGGAAGATGTTGCCCTTGCCGTCACCGCCGGAAACCCAGTTCCAACCCTTCAAAGCGTCGTCGACGGCGCCTTTCACGGTGGTCTTGACCGTGTCGGAGATACCGGACACGATGTCGTCGCCCAACTGTTTGACCAGTCCGGTCAGACTGTCGTCGCCCTTGCCTCGACCGTCCTTCAGGTTGGTTTTCCCACTGCCGGACGCCTGCGTGTAGGAACGGTTCACGCCCAACCCGTTGGAGCCGAACACGTTGCAGCTCCAACCCCATCCGCTCACGGCGGCTCCGATCACGAACGGGACGAGCATGGCGGCGAGCAGGCGTTTCCAACTGAACGCGCGTTCCATCTGGTTGTTGGACACCAGTCCCGGGATGAGGCTGACGCAGCCGATGATGATCACGCCCACGCACAATACGAGCGCGACGGCGATCACGCCGCCGGCCATGTCTCGGACGCCGGACACATCCCAGGCCGGGTCGGGTTTCAAACCCTTCAACGCGTTGTCCGCGAGGTTCAATGCTTCCATTTCCGTTTCCTTCCATTCGAGGTCCATCAGTACCAGCCGGTCGCTTCGGAATGGGCCCAAGCGCCGCAAGGCGACTGGTAGCGTTGTTGGATGTAGCCCAATCCCCATTTGACCTGCGTGGCCGCGTTCGTCTTCCAATCCTGTCCCGCGGACGCCATCTTGCTGCCGGGCAGTGATTGGGGGATGCCGTACGCGCCGGAGGACGGATTCGTCGCGTTCCACTGCCAACCGGATTCGCGTGTCCAGAGCTTGTCCAGACAGTCGAATTGGCTATCATCCCAACCGAAGTCCTTGAGTTTGCGTCGGGCTATCTTCTTCGCGTCCGCGGCCGATGCCTTGTCCCCGGACACGTCGGATGTGGAGTCGTCGCCCGTCACGCACTGTTCCGTGCCGGACGAGCCGGACGCGCCCATGCCCGTGAGCTTGTCGTTCGGCAGCACGTACGTGCCACCATTCCTGATCGGCATGGTCCGTGAATACACTTTGTAGCCGGCGCCCTTCTCACTGGTGGTGATGGTGCCCTTCGCGGTGTCCACGCTTTCGACGATGCCGACATGGCCGTACGTGGGATCCGAATCCTGCACGCCGGCGGGCCAGCTGATGATCGAACCCGCGACCGGCGCGTCCGTAGTGGTCTTGTAGCCGGCCGCTGCGCCGGAACGCGCCCAATCCTGACCATTGCCCCAATACTGGCCGACATTCTTCCAGCCGAGCTTCTTCGCCCGCATGCACGTCCACCACGTGCACTGGCCGTACGCGTACGTCGCGCAGTAATTGTTCGGCCCCTGCTGCCCGTTGAACCAAGCCTCGGCGTCCTTCTCGCTCATGCCGACCACGTTCGTGGAACCGGTGCTGCCGGACACGGCCTGCGCGGATGATTGGCCGCCATGGGGATCGTTCACGTTCATGGAGCCCTTGTACCGGTAGTAGGCCGCGTAGCCGGCCGCGTACGAGTCGATGCTGATCTCGTCGCCGGTCTGGTCTCCGGGCTTGGGACCTTCAATACCATTGTTCTCGTCGTGGTGCGCGCCCACGAACCTGCCGTCGCCGATGTAGATCTCCGTGTGGCTGGAACTCCATACGATGTCGCCGGTCTGCAGGTCGGACACGCGTGACCAGTCGTGTCGTTCGAATCCCGCGTGCTTCAGGGCCGCGTCCTCACCGTAGGTGGAGAAGGGGTACGAGCCCACGTCCAGGCCGGCCTGTTTCAACGCGTAGTAGACCAGGCTGGAGCAATCGTAGTCCGGGTTGCCGGTACGACGCGGCTGACTGTAGCCGTGGGAATCGTCCGCGGCGATGTTCTTGGCCCATTCGACCCATGAGGTCGTTGTTCCGGCCGCGTTGGACAATCCACAGTTCGTGCCGTACTGCGATTGGACCATGGCGACGAGGATGGTGCTGAGGCTCATGAGCATGACGAGCGGCACGATGACGATCATCGGCACGGCCAGACCGAACACGGTGGCGCCTTTCACCAGACCATGCCCGCCGTTCCCGGTCCTCTCCGCCATAGGCTCCTCCCATCATCGGCACGCTTATTGCAATCCATTCCACGCGGATGCGGGGGAGAACGACGCCGATAATCAGCGAGGGGGAGTGGACGGGAGCCATGGAGAAGCAAAACCGACTCGACGAGGACCGGTCAAGAAGATAGTATCGTCCATTACAGGCCAGACGGAAAGGTGAGTGAACTATGAGCATCGAGATGCGCCCGTTATCTGGAACACGCCCGTTGTACGTGGACGAGCCGGAACCGTTCTGGCCGGCGGGAGACGACCCGGACCTCTACAAGCTGGAACTCTGGAGACTCCACAAAGTGGGATTGGTCCAAGGCCTGCGCAGCGTGCCCTGCTGGAAGTGCGGATACTTGGTCATCCAAAGCGGACTGTTCCTGGAACTCGAGGGACGGGACGGATACCATTGCCGCGTCGTATCCTGGAGCGACGCCCACAACGCCGGTATACTCTCGCAACCATTCCTGCGCACGCTTTCCGACTGCTGGCGTGTACGCCCGACGTATTCCAAGTCGGCGGGGTACGCATATCTGGGCATAACCTGCCCGAAATGCGGCAGTCTCCAAGGAGACAATTTCGTCTACGACAACTATCAGGGCCGGGGAGGCGTGTTCAGCGATCCTGAAGACAAGTCCCCGCTAGAGGTACTGCCCTTGCCGGTGTTCACCGATGATTGGCCGCAAAGATTCCATTGGGCGTTCGACTCGTTCAGCCTCGATCTGGAACCATGGAGGATCAGGTTCGGCAAACCGGTCGCGATATGGGGCAACGCCTGGCCATGGAGCGAATGAGACCACGCAAGACTATGACGGCCGACGCGGCAAGCTCGCGGCGGGGAATATCAGTTGCGGAATAATTCCGCAACTGATATTCTGCCTCCGTGCCAGGAAATGGTGCCTCGCTTATTCGATCAGGGAATCGAAGCCGTTCGTCCGCAGGGACTCATCGGCCAATGATGTTTGCTCCATTGCGGAGATCATTCCCTTCCCGGCATCGATGATAGGAGAGACCTGTTCCCATGAATCCGGTACGGGCACGGGCAGACCCCAGATGTGCCTTGGTTGGAGATGCTGCTGCACCGAGCCGAACTCGTCGAGTTTCATGAGATTCATCGCCGTGGACGACATCAGGAACGCCAGGAGATACGCCCTCATATTCTCGTCGGGAACGCGGACGCGTACCAGGTCGTCGCTGATGACGTACTTGTCCGCGAGTATCCGCGTGGCGTAGGTGACTTTGCCGATCGTGCCGGAACGGGAAATGAGGATGTCTCCCTTCTGCACGCGCAGCATTCTGACGCATTCCTTCTGTTTGTCGGTGGCGCGCGACATGTCAAACCATTTGACGGTCATTCGTCGCTGCTCCAACGCTCCGTTGGCGGTGAGATACGGTGTCAGATTCGTCGTGTCGCTTGGGTCTTCGACGACGAGGCTTCGTGAGCTCCATCGTGGCCCCATGTAGATGCGGATGTTCTTGTCGAGTTGGCCGATGGTGGTGACCGACCAATCGGGTTTGTCGTCGAATTTGCTGACTTTTTCCAACGTCGCGTTCAATTCGGGTGAATAATGCTGCGGGTTGAGGTTGAGATTGTCGTCCAATTCGCCGCGTTCCGCGGTGAAACAGGTTTCGGATTCGGTGAACGTTCCGATGTCTCTGAATGTCTTGTATGCTTCCGCGATCTGGGTCAGGTCCTCATCCAGCTCGCTGGTGGCGGAGCCTTTTTCGTCAAGTGCGAACACTGGTTCGCCCTTCGAATCCTTGCCGACCCTTCTGGATTGGGCCATGAAGATGGTGTAGTCGCCGGGTACCGGATCGTCTTCCAAAGGTTTGGAGAGGAAAAGGACGCATGTTCGAACGCCTGTGTCGGGTTCGAAAGTGTTCTTGTGCAGCGTGACCACCGCATCCACCTTGCATCGCGACAGCATCCACCTGCGGTAGTTGATGTAGGTGCGGTTGTCCAGGATTCCTTTCGGAAGGACGATGCCGATGCGACCGCCCGGCTTGAGCCAATCGATGCAGCGTTCGAGGAACAGGAGCTCCGGCGCCTGACGGATCAATAGGGTGCCGTGGCCGGCATCCCGATCATCATCGTCCGTGATCGTGGGGAACGTGCCTTCCGGATCGGGTCTGTGTCCGAAACCGAATAATTTGAGGATGTCCGGATCCATCATCATGGATTCGGTTTTTTGCCCGGAGAACGGAGGATTGGTGATGATGATGTCCGGCGTGCCTTTTGGACAGTGGCTGGTTATCCACCCGTCCAGATTGGAATACTTGTCGAGTGAGTTTCCCTGGGTCATGCCGGTGTTGCCGTCCCCGGTCAGAAGCATCGCCGTTTTGGCGATCTTCACGAGTCTTTTCGAGATCTCGACCAGGAACACCGAATTCTTGCATAAGCCGAGCCGTCTTTCCCGTTGTGGGCTGCCCGGTTTGGTGCCGTCGATGGCTTTGCGCCGCTTGTATCTGAACGCGGCGGTGGCGAAACCGCCGCTGCCGCCGGCGGGGTCCAGCACTTTGTCGGCTATGTCGGGGTCGAGCATATCGACCATCGCTTTGACCACGAGCCGGTTCGTGAAGAACTGTCCCTGCTGGCGTTTGAGTGTGACATGGGTGAACTGCTCGTATGCCGCGCCCATCAGATCCCAGTCGTCCGCATCGTCCTCCCTGCTGACGAACGAATAGTCCTGGAGCACGGAAGCCGCTTCGACGAGGGTGGAGTCGCCGACGGCGATGTCCTCGTCCTTGTCGAAGACCGTGGGATACTGTTCCGCGTACTCATGGAACAGGCTACGGATGGTTTTCGCCACGGCGGCCCGCCCGTCTTCGGACTTGTACTGTTCCGGAGTGATCCAGAAATGGGGGTAGGCGGTGTCGGAAGTCACCGTCTCGTCATAGATCTTGGCGAGAAGGATACGCACCATGTCCATGGTAAGGTCGGAATCCGCGTTCTCCATGCCCCTGCCGTAAAGACGGTTATGGCACATCGCCAACAGTCTGCGCACATTACGGGGTCGTTCCAACTCTCCTATGCGCGGAGTCCTCCCATCCTCCCATCCTTGACCGCACCTCGGCAGACCGGGGGTCTCCTCGAGGACTTGAATGCCGTCCTTGTTCTCTCTCCGGTAGAAGACCGTGCCGTCACCATTCGTCCAGACGCCACCATTGGCGCTGGTGTTGAAGATGTACGAGACCAGCTGGGCGTATCCGTCCTCCACCTTGTTCCGTTTGCATTCGACCACGAAGTTGATCTTGCCCTGGTCACGGTTCAGGCAGGCGGCCTTGGACGCGTAGACGACGATGTCCGCGCGCACCGGGTTCCCGTCCTTGTCCCGGAGCTCCTTCGACCCATGTTGGATCGGCACCTCCCTCCGGATGGTGTTCGCCGAATAATGGTACTCGTTGATCAGGGTCTCGATGAAACGCTGCCTGACTTTTTCCTCGGGAGTGCTTTTAAGACACCCCCCCCCCAAGAATATCCACGATGTCGCCGTTCTCATCGAAACGAACCTTGAATCCCGTGTTCGACATGCATCAGCCTCCTTGTGTCCGATGGCTACAGTGTACAATGACGCCGCCGTTTCCAACGGTTCACGACGGGAAATATCCGACAGGACGAGGCATGGCCGTGGATAACATGCCCGAAGTAAAAGAGAAGCCGGCACTCCAATAAAAATATCAGGTGGGACATAATGTCCCACCTGATATTCTGTTTCAAAACCAATCGTCCCGGCGCCTGGAGGATTGGCGGATGGGGACTCAGGCGGCGAACCCGCAATGGAGAATATCAGGTGCGAGGTTTCCTCGCACCTGATATTCCGAACCATTGTCGGCAACTGAAAAGCTTTTCGAAATCATCGACCGGAAGGGAAACACTACGTTCGGGATGGTCCGCTGTCCGGAACCGTTCATCGTGTTTTCCTTTCGCTTGGCTGGTTATGGTTGTCTTTCCCGGCGGGAGGTTCAGTCAGCGGACATCGTTTTGCCTTGCCCGTTGTACAGGCCGGCTTTGGTGCCATCCACGACAAGCGTCGCGTCGCGATGCAGCGTGCCGTGCCCGTCGAGATAACGGCAGTCATAGGTCCCGTCGGCGGGCATGACCGTGAGGTCAAGGCTCGTGCCGCAGGACAGCCCGTTCACTCCGGTGTCCTTCTCCAATCGGGAGCCGAATTTCAAAGGTTCCGACACGGCCGTGAAAGGTTCCTTGAACATCTCGGCGGTGATGCGGATGGACTGCAGGAAGGCAAGACCGCCCACCATGCCGAACGCCAGCGAGACGACCAGCATGGCGTTGACAAGCAGGCCGGGCCTGTCGGGCTGCTCTTTTTTTGCCAAGCCGCGGGCGACCGCGAACGCGATGCCTGCTATCAGGCTGAACACCAGGGCGAGAATGAGCCAGGCCGGTACGGAGTAGAAGTGCAGGTTGTAGGTTTCCCAGGCCTTGAGCCATGCGGCATAGTCTTTCATTTCGTATCCCTTCTTTCGGATCATGCGGCGGTGCTGATGCCGTCGCGCCGGTTGAGCTCGTCGGCGTGCCGCATGCACGCCATCTGCCATTCGGATGGCTTGCCGTAGCGCAGGCTTCCCTCGTGGTCGTATTCGTCCTCGTGTGGCCGCATGTCGTTCAGGACATGCTCGCAGACAAGCGAATGCACGTGACGTTCCGAATGACGTTCCGGCACCGGGGTCGGCTGGGCCACGGACCTACGGTCACGCTCATGGGCTTCGGCGTCCCGTTCGCGTTGGCGTTCGATCTGGGCGACGGTCCAGTCGTTGGCGATCTGGTCCCAGTTGTCGGCGAGACGGCGCGCGGAATCGACACGGCGAAGCCAGAACGTGTTCGCGGGCAGCCAGTCGATGACCGCGAGGATAAGCGCCAACGAGGCCGCACGGTCGCCGTCATGGGCTTTGACGACCCGGCTGACGAGGTTTCCGATCTTGGACAAATCACGTTTGGTCGGTTCCGTGGTGGTCAACGACAGCTTCGAACGGACGGAAGCGAGATGGTCCATCACGGTCGCCGCGTCGGAATCCCCTCCCGTCGTCGTGTTGTTTCCGTCCTCCATGCCGGGGCGCTTCCCGCTTGCGGGGAGCTCTCCCGTAGGGAGAGAGGGGTAATTGTATTTCAATGTATTATTAGGCGACATTTTGTCCAGATTTTTGGACATTTTGTCCTCGCTTCCATCGCCTTCTCCACCTTGCCGCTCCAGGGGCGACATTTTGGGAAGATTGGAGGAAACCGGCTTGTTTTCAACGTTTTCCAGAGGCGACATTTTGGCTTTCGTTTCTTCCGGCTGTCTCTCGTCCGAAAAGCCAGACATTTTGTCCTCGTGTCCGTCGTCTTCCCCGCCCTCCGGTTCCGGGGAAGGCATTTTGGCTTTCGCCTTGTCCGCGCGCTTCATCGCGGCACGGACCTTGGACGCGTTCCGGTCCTCGAACGGTTCGGTCGGCAGGTTCGATTCCTTGCAGATCACGTTCCACACGACGGTCTGATAGTTCCGTCTGACCGGCTTGCCCGTTTTCGGATTGATGGCGCTGAAGGTCTGTTGTCCGGGTTCAAGCAGGCCAAGATCGAGAAGCTGGTCGATGCTACGCTGCACGGTCTTCTCACTCAGTCCGCATGCTCCCGCGATGGTTCCTATCGCGGGCCATGCGGCCGTCCCGTCATCGTAGTGAGCTTTGAAAGCGAGATACGAGAGCACGGCTTTGGTCGCGTTGCGTACCTCGTGCACGTGTTCCTGGACCCATACCATGGTCACCACAGTCATGATCGGACGCTCCTTCCCGTGTATGCCGTTTGAACGTCCCCGGCACGTTCGACGCCGTTAAACGATTCGGTGGAAGCGTCCAACCGCAGGGTCCAGACCTTGGGACGACGGTTCACGGGAACGACGTCTCCATGAAAGTCGACCGCCGCGAGTTCCTGATCTCCCAATGCGATCAGCCCCTTGTCCCGCAGTTCCCTCAACGCCTTGCGCACGGCACGTTCGCTCAATTCGGTCTCCACTTGAATGAGGTTCACAGAAGGCCACGCGCAGTTATCCTCTTCACGGGCCCGGTATGCGAGGTAGAGCAGTACCGCCTTCTGCGTCATGGAACCGAGGTTCAGGCCATACGCCCATGAGACAGCTCTGACGCTCATCTCACCGTCTCCTTTTCCTCCGTCTTGACGTTGAGACGCCATGCCTTCCAAGGACCTTCCTCGCCACGTTCACGCTCCAACGCGCCTATATGCCATTTGACCGGTTCGCTGTCGGCCGCGAGCGGCGTGATGAAACCCTGCTTTTCCAAACGGTCCAGGATCGCGTCGAGTTCCGCCGGCGTCATGTCGCACGCGGTCCCTCTCAACGCGCGCACGCCCACGACGGCGATGTCCTCCCGAGGCGTCTGGAACGTGCTGTTAGCAAGACTGACGAGAACAAGCTTCTCGGCCGGAGTGTCCGGCTTGGCCTGCCATGCCCATTTGATGACGCTGATCATTGTCTGCTCCTTTGTCGGTTGTGGTGTTCGTTCTGTTTTGAAAGTCTGTCGAGGGGGTGCCGGACACGCGTCGGCGGCACCGTTGCCGTTCGGCGCGCATGGCCGGCATGTCGCCGGCATGGCGGAGAAAGAAGAAAAGACCATGCCGGCATCCATCTCCACGTCACCGGGGTCCGGCAACGGCCGATGGACGATCATTTCCTGTACTTATCGACGACCGCGAGAATGTACGGGTAGTCGTCGATGCTCGGACCGAGGCCATGATGATGGTTCTCCAGGAAACGACGGATATCGTTGCGGAGAGCGTCGGAGCCACGCGTCGCGGTAAGGCATTGACGGATCAGCATCTCCCAAGCCATGCGCTTGCATCGAGTCGTCACGTCCTGGCGCAGGCCCTCCATGTCGGCCGCGTACTTGTCGCTTTCCAGTTCCAACGGCTGGGTGCCGCCAGTCAACCATTCCTGATAACTGGACTTGTCTCCCGCCGGCGCGGACAGGACGGTCGAATCGGGATCGCCGAACACGTCGGCTTCCTCGCAGAGTCGGTCGGCAAGGGCCGCGTTGTTCTCGTTGCGGATCCTTCTTCTCGCTTCGGTGGCATCCAAAGCCTCGCGTTGCGGCGTCGTGTCCTTCCGCTTCCTGCGGCGTAGCGGCGCGTGAGTCATGCCGCTACGGTATTTGGGCCGCTCAGTACGCATCCACTCGCCCAACCGGTTGCCGATCAGCGTATTCACGAACGCGCCCAATGGTTTGCGTTCCTCATAGGAGGCCCACCTGCGCAGGCCTCCCTTGAGCAGTTCCACGGCCACGTCGCACATAATCTCGTCAACGGCCCACGCGTACCCCCATTCGGAGAGTCTGCGGGCGACACGACGGCGGTTCTCGTCCAACGCGTCCTCCACTTCCCGCGGGGTCACGCCGTACCGCGCGTGGAAGTCCTTGTCGCTCATGCTGTGGTGTTCCATAGCTTAGAACCTTTCCGAATGCTCTCTTCTGATGCGGGCGAGATACCTTTTCGCGGTGCTGCCGCTCGCGGCCAGTCCCGCGTCCACTGCCTTCGACGCGGTCGGATTCTCGCCTTTAGCCGTAAGCTCGTCGATCCATGCGAGCCACGCCTCGTCATCGGCTCCGGCCTTGCCGCGTCGGCCGGTTTTCCCTGGCTTCGGCTTTTCCTCCGCCTGGGCGTCGTCGGTCTTCTCTTCCGGCCCGTCGGCCGGTTCCACGGCCGTCACGTCCGGTCCCACGGGTTCGGGAGCCGGCTCGTCCTGGCCGTCCACGGTCGGGGCATCCCGCTCATCGGGTTGGATGGTGAGGGTCGGGATGATGACTGGTTCACGCATCACCGGCTGCGGGATGGCGCGCTGTTCGACGGTCGGGGTTGAGGCGTCGGCGGCTGGCGCTTCGGCCTCATCGGCTTTTGGGGCCGCATCGTCCTCCATGGCGGGAACGATGGTCTGGAAGTCGAACAGGTCCGGAATCTCCGGCTTCGCCGGTTCAGCCGGTTCGGGAGCCGATGCCGGCGGTTCGGACGGGATGGCCGGGGTCGGCATGGCGGATGGTGCGGGAACGGGAGCCGGAACGGGAGCCGGAACGTCAGTGTCTTCCATGACGGTCAAGCCGACGGGAAGGACGGTGTTGATCTTGTCGAGACGGTCTCCCGCGATGATGACGATCAAATGGGTCGCGTACAGGAGTGCGACCGGGGGAATGCTCATGATGACCGGCGGCACCCATGCCGGCAGGTGGAATCCGGTGTTGAGCATCGCATGCAAAGCGTTGCCGGCGATGGAGAAACTGCTGAACAGTACGAGTCCGACCCACGGATAGGCGCTGCCTCGGATGTGGCCCTTCTTGAATCCCCACGTGGCCCAGGTGCACAGGAGGATCGTGCCGTCCACGCACACCGGGCCACCCCAGCTCAGGTACGGATTGATGCCGCATGCCACGAACACGAGACGCAGGGCGTCGAAGCTCAACACGAACGCGATCAGGCCGATGATGATGCCGGCCATGATGCCGGGCCACATTTTGACGCTTGACCTTTCGGCCCGCGCTTCCTCGTCTTTGGTGTATTTCATGATTCAGTCTTTTCTCCCTGCCGGTCCACGACCGGCGATGATGGTTGGTTCAGTGGCGGGGGAGCGGACCCATACCCCTTGGGATCCGCCCGTCCGATCCCGGTCGCATGTCAGGCGGTGATTTCCTGGCAGACGATGGCGAGTTCGGTGCATCCGTCGATGAAACGCGACCAGTCGTTGTCGGTGTCATCAAGTTCCGCGTCCGCCCCGTCGAAGACGTTGTCGACGTCGATGTTCAACAGGCGCAGCATCTTACACATGTCGCTGATGATGCCGAAGATGTTCGCGCCGCCACGGGAGACGATCTCGCTCACCGTGGAGCCTCCCGGCTGCCACTTGTCGGATTCCAGCAGATGCACCATCTCGTTGATGGCGCCGCGGGCGTCCGACGACTGGCTGACGAACGAGTCGATGTAGGAGCGGATGTCGGTCTCGCGGTTGCCCATGTCGAGGTCCAACGGCTGGTCGTCGTCGGCGTTGTCGAAATCGGTGTTGTCGATCTTGGCGGGTTCGAGTCCTTCGCTCATGCGACGCATCCTGTCCTTGCGGAGCGTGTCGGACACGGTGGACTGGCTCACGTCAAGGATTTCGGCGATGTCGGTCTGCTTGGCGCCTTCCTCGGAGAGTTCCACAATCTTCTTGCGGCGCTCCTCACTGGACATGCTGCCCGCGTCTACGTGACGGAGTTTGCCTGCCGCGTCACGGACCTTGCCTTCTGCGGGAGCAATACCTGCTTTCGCTTTAGCATTACGAACAGTTTTTTCATCGACGCCAAGAAGAGCGGCGATGCCACGGTTGCTGATCTTGCCCGGAGTGAACCCAGTGATCAGGTCGGTGCGCTGCTGGCCGGTCGCGCGGATCTTCTCCGCGGCGAAGTTGTCGGCGCAGTATGCGACCCAGCCCTTCATGCCCTCGGGATAGCCGAGAGCGACCCAGATATGGCCATCGAAGGCCCTTTCCGCGGCATGCGTGAAATCGTACTGGGCTTCGAGAGCGTGCAGGAGCTTGACCTTGAGATCTTCGGTGGTCTGAAGAGCCTCCTGTTCGGTGTAATTGGTCTCACCCGGAGCAAGAGGATGCGCTGTCAGCTCATCATCTTGGAAGTTTCCGGCGAGAGCGGCAACCGGGTTGGTCTCGACCAGGTCCACGTCGGTGCCGGCATCCACGATTTCGGGGGTGACGGTCGGCGTGTTTTCCTGATATCGGGTTTCATTCGGTGTGGTGGATGTGGAATAATCAGACATTGAGCTGGTCCTTTCCTCAGAGTTGGAATTGATTGCATCTGCGTAGGTTTCGTTGAAATCGCTCATTGTGATCTCTTCTTTCTGCGATTGGTTCCTTGGCTGGTGACCGTGGAACCTTGGTTAATTGGGAAATGCTGGATGGGATTGACTCGCCGCCCGTATGTGAGCTGCAACTCATGTGCGGGCATTACTATTTGAGCGATATTGGCCCATCGCCAAGTGGTTGGTATAGGAACCCGACGAAAAGATTGGAATGGCTATGACAGGAGATGACTCCCTTGCATTGGATTCCATCACGTCGGACTACAGATTCATGTTGGAGCATGACGTCTCCATGTTGGAGATTGCTCTTGCGGCTGTGTCCTTCGAAGATTGCAGTCTTGATGACGCCGTTCCATTGGATCGGGCCTCCGTGGCGTACGATTGCTGGCTTGAAGCGTTGGAAGCGCTTCATCCCGGCCATCGTTTCCGCGAATTCAGTCTTTCGGATGCGGAGCTTGCGGACGACGGTCTGCTTGAACGTCTGCTGTTGACTGTTTTGTTCGATGGTGGTTCCTGCCGGTTCATACGTTCCGTGGTCGCCGCGGTGAATGGCTACCGTAGGAATCACCGCGGTTGACGGTGTTTGCCGGCTTTTCTGTCTCTCTTCTGTTTTAGGTTTTGGGAAATGCTGGATGGGTTTCATCCACCGCCCGTATGTGAGCTGCAATTCGTCCACGGACTCTAAATGTTTTACACAGGTGCCATAGCTCCCTCTCTCATACGCAGGTCAGTAAGGCCATACAGATAATCCGTAGAAACATTGAATGCAGTTGCAGAACGGAAAATATCTAAGGCGCTCAGGGCTAGTTGCCCAGACAATTTTTGAGAGGCTGTTCCCTGGCTGCAATGCAAAATTTCACGGCCATAAGTGTCTTGAGTCATTCCAGCCTCCTTTCTTAGTTCGTCGATGCGATGCCTCATAACATCATTGTTTGGTTTTGCTGATGTTTTATTATGCATACCAATACTATAGCACAGTATTGGACAAAGCAATAAAAATATGGCAAAATTTAAAACATGGACGAGAAAACAAACATCAATCAAGGCGCCGGCAATAACGCAGATATGAACTTTTCGGACGAGTTGCAACAGATCATCACCGATAACATGTTCTGGTTAAAAAGACGTTCAAAAGTCAGGCAATCAGATTTGGCCAAAGGACTTGGCATAAGCCAACCTACGCTTAGCCAGAAATACAGTAGAGCCATTGCGTGGACCATCAACGATTTGGCAAAAGCCGCGGTGTTTTTCGAAGTTCCAGTCTCTTATCTGGTGACAAATAACTTCATAGAACCCAGCTCGGAATATCAGTTGCGGAATAATTCCGCAACTGATATTCCCCGCCGCGAGCTTGCCGCGTCGGCCGGCGTGCGTTACCTGCGTAAGCCGGACGAGAATGAGGGAAGGTCACATGGCGCAATCGGACCGCGCGCGTTCGTCATGCCGTTGATGGATGTGGATCAAATGAATTTGGGTCCCCGCTTCTCCGCGAGGACCCATTTCAAGCTCCCCCACCTGGACTCGAACCAAGACAAAGGGTTCCAAAGACCCGTGTGCTGCCATTACACCATGGGGGAACGGCGATAAAACCCGAGGTTTTCCGCCAAGTGTCTATTATGCCATATGCGGCCATCACCTGATACCGCGTGTCGGACGCTTTCGCAGGTGATGGCCGCTTCCTCCGGATTCAGTTCAATGCCTTGACCAGCCAACCATGCGTACCGTTGTCGAAAAGCTCGCTGGTGATGCGGTAGCCAAGATGTTCATACATCGCGAAATTCTTATCTTCGGAGTGTACGGCGGCAACATGTCCACCGGCCTTCCGGATGAGACGTTCCGCCTCGGCCAGCACCGTCTTGCCGATACCATGGCCACGTTCGTCGGCGACCACGGCCAAACGACCAATCACCCAACGTCCGGGTTGATCGGCATGGTCGAGATCAGGGTAGAGACGGCATGTCGCCACGGCGCGGCCGTTTCCAAAAGCCAGCAGATGCGTGGCTCGGCCCGGCTCATCCCATTCGTCGAATTCCGGACGATAATCCTTCTCCACGACGAACGCCGCCGTGCGGATGCCGCGCGCCTCGTCCGTCATCATGTCGTATTCGCGGATCTCCATATGATCCGACACTACAGTCGGGCGGGGAAGAGAGACGAATGGAAGTTATGTGGCGTCGTGTTCGACGATGGCACTGTTGTCGAACGCACGCCGAACAACGCACGCCAAACGCACGTAGGCGGATGTATGACAGCCAGCGCACGTGATAGGGTACACCCGTGAACGAAAAAGAGAAGGACTCCGACACACGCATATACGCTTTGGACGGGCTCAGAGGACTCGCGGCCCTGGCAGTGGTCGCATACCATTACACGGGAGGCGCCCTCCGCCAACTATTGCCAGGCGCCCAATTCGTCACCCTATTCTTCATTCTCAGCGGACTTGTACTTTCCATCGTTCCGCTACGCGTCGGAATCGACACATACAACTGGTCTCGCTACCAGCTGCGTCGCATCGCCAGACTCGCCATCCCCACCTGCACGGTAATCGGGATCTGCTGCATCGTTTCCACAATCGCCATGCATATGGGGTGGAAAGCGGAAGAATACGCAAACGCGTTCAGCACATCCTCGCCATCAGTCTGGCTCCACAATCTGCTCACCCAACTCGACATGCTTTCAATGACCACCGCCGGCACCAGAGTGGACGGTTCCACATTGGCAATGGTCGACCTGCCATCATGGAGCATGTGCTGGGAATTGCTTTTCAGCCTCGCCCTGCCCGTATACGTCATCATCGCCACCGACATGCGATTCGTGGCACCCATTGCGCTCGCATGCGTGCTGTTGTCGGAGTGGACGCAGTGGCCGCCGTTGCGTCACATGGCCATGTTCGCGCTTGGCGTCGCGTTGGCGAAACGGCTTACGGACAACGGGCGCGAGACGATGCGCGACGTCGTTGCCGTACCGCTCGCCCTGTGTGGCATCGTCTTGGTTTGCCAAAGCGGTTTCGGTTTGCTGCCTGGTATTGTCGCCCAACCTTTAGCCGTGTGCGGATGCCTGATATTGGTGGTGGTCGCACTTACCTGCAACGTGGTATCCGACCTGCTTTCCACGCCACCTGTCCGTTGGCTGGGGCGCATTTCATTCAGCCTATATCTGACCCATCTTCCCGTCCGCGACTGGATTGTGCCGTACATTCCCGTGCAGGGTCTATTGCGCCCCCGGTGGTTTTGTTTGCATTGTGCCTTCTGGCAGCGGAGGCGTTCTATCTTGCCGTGGAACGGCCTGCTACCAGACTGTCAAGGAGGCTGGGAAAGGTGAAAAGGGAAGCCTGATGTATTCCGCTTGCGCATGGTGCTTTAGGCGGAATCGCCGGTTTGCATGAATGTCGATTGAGCGACCGGTATACGCTTCCTGCGAGGACATGTTCGGCATGTTCCGCGGCAAGGCGTGCATTCGGAAACTGATCCGCGGAAACATGTCCGGCCACGGCAAGTCAGTCGCCATCACTTTGGAACATGGCATCCACGGAAGCGCGTACCTGCCCGGTGTCCTGTCGTGGCCCGTCAAATACCATCAGGGAGATGGAGTTGGTACGTAGTTCACTCAGCGAGCTCAGCAACGGACGCACCGCCGCGGTGCTGCCCAAAGCGACCGTGCGCCCGTCATCATCAAACGGAACAGGACATCCTACATGTTTATGAGTATCAACAGCTATCAGAATCTCTTCGACCGTCTTGAGGATAAGTTCGATGCTTGCCTCGCCGACGCCCGCATAGCCGAGAACGATGGACGCCGCAACAGGCATGGACTCTGATCCGACGCAGACGGTATTCGTGGCATGTCAATTGAATTATGATTCCCTTAGTTTCAGATTCGAAGGAATCGTCTGGAGCGATTTCCACGACGGTTCGGTCGGCATTCCCGCCTTCGTGCGCGAAGGACAGAACGTCCACATCAAAGCAACAGTGGACAAATACAATCCCGACAGCGGCTTTCCCGCATATCGATGGGTTCCGTGTTTTTCCGAAGGCTCAGGACTTTCGGAAAAACACGGAACCCATTTTTCCATTTCACGAGACTTTTGGCCGACATGTGGAATACCAGCCTGGAAACGCGCCGAACCATGTAATATCGCTTGCGGACACGGGGGCCATTATGGCTGAGAGGAAGCGACCGCTTCAACCGTATGAACGTATACCGGATAATGCCGGCGCACGGACGTCTCTCTACTTCCCGTGCCTTTGCATAAGAGAAAGGCACATACCTTTATGACTGAAGAAAACCAGTCTTCCGCAGTTCGCAAACCCAACGTCAAATGGCGTGTGGTCGACATCGTCGTGGCCGCGATCGTTGCCGTCGCATCCGGCGTGATCTTCTGGGCCTGGGACTTCATCTACGCCGTCCCGACCGCCCTGTTCGACAGCCTCACCCCGGGACTGGGCGGACTCTTCCATTTCATGTGGCTGTTCGCCGGCCCGCTCGTGGCCATCATCATCCGCAAGCCCGGCGCGGCCTTCTTCGGCGAAACCATCGCCGCGGTCATCGAAACGCTGCTGGGCAATCCATTCGGCGTGGCGCACGCACTGCTGATCGGCATGGCCCAAGGACTCGGCGCCGAAATCGGCTTCGCGGTCTTCGCATACCGCAAGTGGAACCTGCTCACCGTGACCCTGGCCGGCGCGTTGACCGGCCTATCCAATGGCCTGTACGAGTGGGTCGTCACCGCCGGCTGGTCGACACTGCAAGGCGTCGTGTTCACCGTCTGCTGCGTCATCTCCGGAGCCGTATTCGGCGGAGCGCTCATGTGGTTCGTACAGAAGGCGCTCGCCAAAACCGGTGTGCTCGACCGCTTCGAATCAGGCAAGGCCGACGTCGTGGCCTGAACCACGCAACTCACAATCCAACAACAAACACAGAAAACATGCCGGCCGTCCGCCGGCATATCCAAGAAAAGAGAAAATCATGACCAACCACGTTCCAGAAGCAACGAAACCCGCCAGCGGAGACTACGCCTGGCTGGGCGCGGAAGCCGGCTCCGTCGCCGACCTCATGTACATGCTCAACACCGAGGACTGGTACGACGCCATCAACTCGCGTTTCGTCAGCGAGCTGCTTGACGACACCTTGCCGGAATCCATCCTCAAGGCGTACCTGATCCAGGACTTCAAGTTCTATAACAACGGCATGATGGCGCGTCTCATCAAACTCGCCCCACGTCAGGAGACCAAGGACATGCTCGCGGCGCAATCGCAGTGGTTCGCCGACAACGAGGCCACCTACTTCGAGCACTTCCTCGAGGCCTATCACGTCAGCCAGGAGGAATACGACGCGACCGAACCGACCCCGGCCAACAAGGAGTACGGCGCATACCTCGACAGCCTGTCCGACAAGAGCTGGCCGGAACTGATCACCGCGATCTGCTGCATGGAATGGCTGTACCTCGCATGGGCCAAGCGCACCGTCGACGCCGACGTCATCCAGCAGGTGCCGGCGCACAAGGGCTGGGTCGACCTGCATGAAGGCGCGCACTTCCGCAAGTGGGTCGGCGACCTCATCTCCCTGGTCAACGAATACTGCTCCATCGATGGTCCGGAAGCCGAAGTGTTCCGCACCATCGTGCATCTGGAGCGCCGCTTCTTCGACGACTCCTACCCGCAGGAGTGAGCCTGCGATCCACGACCGCATAAGCCATGAGCCGGGCGCGTACGATCGATGTCGTACGCGCCCGGCTCATTTGTTGCGGTTCCGTCCGGAGCCCGGCTTCCTCGTGCGCGACTGCCGCGCGGGGGCGGCCCGGCTACAGTGAAATCTTGTCGATACGCCGGAGCTCATCGTCGCTGAACGAAGTGTTCCTAAGCGCACCGATGTTGTCGATCAGCTGCTGTGGGCGGGACGCTCCGACCAGCACCGAAGCCACCATGCCGTCGTGCAGCAGCCAAGCCAGCGACATTTCGGCGAGCGTCTGTCCACGCTCGGCGGCCAGATCGTTCAGGTCGCGAATCTGCTGAAGCCTTTCCGGCGTCAACGCGCTCTGCTGCAGGAATCGTCCGTCATGCGCGATTCTGCTGTCCGCCGGAACGCCGTTCAGATACCGGTTGGTCAACAGTCCCTGGGCGAGCGGGGAGAAAGTGATGAGTCCCTTGCCAAGACGGTGCGCGGTCTCCTTGAGCCCATTGCGTTCCACGGTGCGGTCGAAGATGTTGTAACGGTTCTGGTTGATGATGAACGGCACATGCATCTCATCCAAAATGGCGGTGGCCTTCTCGAGTGTGGGGCCATCATAATTGGACAGGCCCACATACAGCGCCTTGCCGCTGCTCACGGCCGTGGCGAGCGCGCCCATGGTCTCTTCGAGTGGTGTGGATGGGTCCATGTGGTGGTGGTAGAAGATGTCCACGTAGTCGAGGTTGAGGCGTTTGAGGCTTTGGTCGAGTGAGGCGAGCAGGTATTTGCGGCTGCCGAGGTCGCCGTAGGGGCCGGTCCACATTTCGTAGCCGGCTTTGGTGCTGATGATGAGTTCGTCGCGGTGGTGGTGGAAGTATTCGTGCAGGAGTCGTCCGCAGTTCTTTTCGGCCGATCCGGGTTCGGGGCCGTAGTTGTTGGCCAGGTCGAAGTGGGTGATGCCGTTGTCGAATGCGGTGAACACGATGCGGCGCATGGTGTCGTATGGGGTGGTGTCGCCGAAGTTGTGCCAGAAGCCGAGGGATATGGCCGGCAGTTTGAGGCCGCTTTCGCCGGCATGGTTGTAGGTCATGCTGTCGTATCGGTTTGGCGATGGCGTATAGACGGTGGTCGGTTCGAGCATGTTTTCTCCTTTGAATATGCTGCTCATGTCGTATCCGCAATCAACATACACGTCCGTTTGTCGTGCCGCAACATTGCGTAATACAATAAGGCGCATCGCGGTATTCGATGCGGTGGTAGGAGAGTGGCCCATGCGTGTGGAACATGGATTCGGTCCGGTTTGGGATGCCGGATCGCGCGTGTTGGTGTTGGGTTCCGTGCCAAGTCCGAAGTCGCGTGAGATGCGGTTTTATTATGGTCATCCGCGCAATCGTTTCTGGCCGGTCATGGCGGCTGTTTTCCATGATGACGGTTGTCTGCGCGAGTGCCGGGACCCGGACCAGATTGTGGGGTTGCGTAGGGATTTCGCTTTGCGTCACCATATGGCGTTATGGGATGTGATTGAGTCGTGCGACATCGATGGAGCGAGCGATGCCAGTATCCGTAATGCGGTGCCCAATGATCTTTCCCCGATAATCATGCGATCGAAAATCGCCCATGTCTTCACCACTGGCGCGAAAGCCGCGCAACTGTACCGTAAGCTCTGCGTTCCGCTGCTTCGGGCGCATGGATTGGACGGCATGCCGATGACGCAGCTGCCATCCACCAGTCCGGCGAACGCCAAAGCCGACCTGCCCGGACTCGTCGAAGCGTACGGATGCGTCGCACGCTCCGTTTCGCAGGCGTCGTAAGGCGTTTCCGACGGCTGCGGCATTGTCCGAACCCTATTTATACAATCGCGGTTGCGTTGAAATCCGAAGCGTCCTCCACTAATCCGTCTGGAATGGACGTTTCCCGCGAAAACCAGCAAAACGGAAGGCGAAAGATGGCACTGAGCGCCGCAATCATCCTTGCCGCGGGCGAAGGCACCCGCATGCGTTCCAACAAACCGAAGGTGCTGCACACCTTGGCCGGCAAAACGTTCCTGAACCGTGTCATGGATTCCGTGGCGGCCCTTGACCCCGATACGCTCGCCGTGGTGGTCCACTACCAGGCCGAACGCGTCGCCGAAGCCGCACGCTCCTACAACGAGCACGTCACCATCGTCGACCAGGACGACATCCCCGGAACCGGCCGCGCCGTGCAATGCGCGATGGCGCAGCTCACGCAGAAGGACGATCTGGACGGCGCCGTGCTGATCGCCGCATCCGACATGCCGCTGCTCGACACCGACACGCTTGACCAGCTGCTCGCCTTCCACGAGAAAAGCGGCAACGGCGCGACCGTGCTCACCACCATCCTCGACGATCCGACCGGCTACGGCCGCATCATCCGCGACAGCGAAGGCAACGTGCTGCGCATCGTCGAACAAAAGGACGCCAACAGCAGCGAACTCGCCGTACGCGAAGTGAACACCTCCGTATACGTGTTCGACGCCAAACTGCTCGCCGAAGCCATCGCCAACCTCAAATCCAACAACGCGCAGGGCGAATTCTACCTGACCGACGCGCTCGAAGCCGCCAAAGCCAACGGAGCCGTCGGCGCTTTCGCCGCCCCCGACCCGCTAAGCGTGGAAGGCGTCAACGACCGCGTGCAGCTCGCCGCGCTCGCCAAGGCGCACAACAAGCGCGTGTGCGAGCATTGGATGCGCGAAGGCGTCACCATCCTCGACCCGGACACCACGTGGATCGAGGACGACGTGCAGATCGCACGCGACGCGGTGATCCTGCCCGGCTGCTTCCTCCAAGGCCATACGGTGATCGGCGAAGCCGCCGAAGTCGGCCCGTACACCACGCTGATCGGCGCCACCATCGACGCCGAAGCGCATGTGGAACGCTCCCGCGTGCAGGAGACGCACATCGGCCGCGCCGCCAACATCGGCCCGTGGACGTATCTGCGTCCGGGCAACGAGCTCGGCGAGGGAAGCAAGGCCGGCGCGTTCGTGGAAATGAAGAAGGCGCACATCGGCAACGGCACGAAGGTGCCGCACCTGAGCTATGTCGGCGACGCCGACCTGGGCGAGCACACCAACATCGGCGGCGGCACCATCACCGCCAACTATGACGGCGTGCACAAGCACCACACCACCATCGGATCGAATGTGCATGTCGGCGCGGGCAACCTGTTCGTCGCCCCCGTCACCGTCGGCGACGGCGTCACCACCGGAGCCGGCTCCGTGGTCCGCCACGACGTCCCGTCCGACTCCATGGTCTATTCCGAAAACACGCAACACGTAGTAGAGGGCTGGAAGCCCGAATGGGAGCGCTGAACATGCCTGCATTGCAAGATTCCATCGACGCCATCCGCATCGCCGCAGCCGCGGCCGACCGCATGAAGGCCACCGACATCGTGGCGTTCGACGTTACCGAACCATTGGCCATCACCGACGCGATGCTCATCGCCAGCGCCTCGAACGAACGCCAGGTGCTCGCCGTCGCCGAGGAAATCGAGAAGGACCTGTACCTCAAGGCCGGCAAACGCCAGCCGCGCTCCCGCGAAGGCCTGACCGAAGGCCAGTGGGTGCTGCTCGACTACGGTGATTTCGTCATCCACGTCATGCACCAGGAATCCCGCGAATACTACCGTCTCGAACGGTTGTGGAAGGACTGCCCGAGCATCGACCTGCAGCTCGAACACGCCGAGGACGAGCAGAAGCCGACGGCTTCCAGCGAAGCGTGATTTTTCATCCATCATCGAAACGTGCCTTCCCGAAAATCATGCGGAAGGCACGTTTTGGTATGCGCCGTCCCAGCAATCCGAATACGACGGCAGACAGGCAATAAATCGGAAAGACAACCGGCAGATAGGTGAGAGGCATGCCCAGAAACGTCGAACTCGACCATGATGAGACCATGACGCCACACGTGCGTTCCATCACACTGGTGCGCCACGGACGCACCGCATACAACGCGCAGCACAGGCTGCAGGGACAGATCGACATTCCGCTCGACGAAGTGGGCATGTGGCAGGTACGCCAGACCGCGTCCGCATTGCGTGAACTGTACGTGGACCGTCATCCCGAAGCGGCATGCCAGCTGGTCGTCTGCTCCGATCTCAAACGCGCGGCCGCCACCGCCCACGCGTTCGCCGACCCGCTCGGACTCGACGTGCATCCCGACGTCCGTGTGCGCGAACGCAGCTTCGGCGATTGGGAAGGCATCGCCGTCGAAGAGCTCGCCAAACGGTTCCCCGAGGATTATCTGTCATGGGCCCAGTTCCGCGGCGGCGAGCTCAAGTATGGCGCAGAACCGAAGCAGAACGTCGGCAGGCGTGGCGTCGAGGCGTTGAACGATTGGGCGTCGAAGGCCGGCTCCGATACCGACCTGTACGTGTTCTCGCATGGCGCTTGGATCTCGCAGACGTTGCAGACGCTGCTGGGATTGAGCGAAGTGCATGGCGATTTCGCCGACATTCTGTCGATGCGCAACGCGCATTGGGTGCGGCTGGCGCCGTTGGAACTGCAGGGCGCGCTGCGGTGGCGTCTGGTCGACTACAACCATGGTCCGGCGATCGCCGACACCGAGCAGTGGGAGCATCCGCAGCTATAGCCGCCGACGAAAACGGGGGATGACGCGCGTCCCGTTCCCAAGTTTTTTCCAAGCTTTTCACAGAATCGCAAGTTTTTTCAAAGCGTAATCGGCTACCGTCATGCTCTGTGAAGAATTTTTTCAAGGGCATATCGTTTTCATCGATTTTCGCGGGCGCGCTTGCCGCGGTGACCTCGTTCCTGCTGTCCGCAAAAATCGGCATCGCGGGATCGGTGATTGGCGTCGCCGCCGGTTCCATCGTCTCGGCCGTTGCGACGCAGGTGTACAAGAACGTGCTCAAGGCGTCGGGGGAGAAGCTGCAAAACGCCGTACCGTTCGTGGCCAACGACAAGGACGGTACGGACGGTGCCGGCAAGAGCGGCGATGACGCCACCACGGTGATCGCTCCCGCCGAATCCAAGGGCGAGCAGACCAAGACGCTGTCCGCGGAGGAATCCGATGAGACCACGGTCATGACGTCCGTGGACGGGGATACGACCGCGGCGATGCCCGCAACGTCAGGCCGTGTCATCTCCTCCGCGCAGGCCGGAGGACGCGAATCGAACATACTTCCGGACAATGCCGGCTCGAACATACTTCCGGACAATGCCGGCGGAAGTATCCAGCATGCTGGACGCCGGGCGTCGTTTGACGCTTGGCTGCATGGCAAGCGTGCGCCGATCGTCATCGCGATCGTCAGCGCGCTTATCGGCGTGGCCGTGAGCGCCGGACTGATCCTCGCGTTCACGGGCGGACATGGAACCGATACCGTGGTGCGTGACATGGTCAACAGCAAGCAGACGCCGTCGGATGACAATGCCGGCGATTCCACCTACGGCAGCGGAAACAACGGCACGCAGGACAATATGCAGAACCAGTCCGGCACGACGGACACCGATAAGGATTCCACCACGAACTCCGACAGGAACAACGGCAAGGACACCGGGAAGAAGACGGATTCCACAACCGGCGGCACCGGAACGTCCACCGACGGCTCGGACTCGTCCACCAACACCGGAGACGATTCGAACAAGACGGATTCGTCCACGGACTCCACTACGCCATCCGACGGATCGACGTCAGGCACCAACAATTCGGGACAGTCGGGCGCGGGGACGACCACCACGCCGAATGGTTCGACATCCACGAACCAGAATCCGACGCCGAACGGTTCGAATCCCAATGGCACATCATCCGGCACGTCAGGCAATGGGACGGACACTTCGAAATAGCCTATGAGGCATGCGGCCGGGGCTTTCCTCGACCACGTGCCCGACACGCCGCGAATTGCATGATTCTGCTCTGTGTTGTATCTTATACAAGGTTTGCAGAGCAGACATTGGGGCTATGGCGCAGCTGGTAGCGCATCTCCATGGCATGGAGAGGGTCAGGGGTTCGAATCCCCTTAGCTCCACGATTGGAAGGCTTCCGGAGAGATTCGGAAGCCTTTTTCTTTACCGTTTCCCGTCGGCTTCCGGGCAATCCGCTGATCGGATGCGAAAACCAAGAAAGCGAGAACCATGATCGACGAAGTACTGTTCCTGCGCCACGGACGCACCGCATACAATCTCGCCAGACGGCTGCAAGGACAAATCGACATTCCCCTCGACATCGTCGGACGGTGGCAGGCGGACCAAAGCGCGTACGAACTCGCCAAAACCTACTATTGGGCGAAAGTCGCGCATCTCGCCGAACATAACGACCAGCTCGCGCAACCCGCATACGGCAACGCCCATCTGGCCGACGTCGACGAAATCAACAACGCGCCCGCCGCGGCCCGCCGCATGCTCGTCGTCTCATCGGATCTGTTCCGCGCGCAGCAGACCGCGCACGCCTTCGCCGACCTCATGGGGCTGGACGTGGAACTCGACCCGCGTCTGCGCGAACGCAGCTTCGGCGAATGGGAGGGCATGACCCGCGAGGAGATCTGCGAGCATTACGCCGACGACTACCATTCCTGGCGCGCCCACACGGGAGGCGAAACCAAGCATGGCGTGGAAAGCCGCATCCATACGGGCCGACGCGGCGCGGAAGCCGTGCGCGACATCGTCGCCAAACACCATGACGAGACAATGCCTACCACATTGCTTCTCGTCGGCCACGGCTCATGGATCGTGGCCACCGTGGCGGTGCTGCTCGACATGGACCCCGACGATCTCAACAACGTCGGCGCGATGCGCAACGCCTTCTGGACGCGCATGACCCCGCACACCGACCCCAGGAACGCGGACCGTCCCACTTGGAAGCTTGAGGAATTCAACCAAGGCCCCGCCATCGCATCATTCGCCGACTGGGAGAACGGTCCCGAATCGTTGCGCGCGCCCGGCATGCCGCTGTGGAAGCCGATCATCCAATAAGCATCCAATACACGGCGCCGAAAACATCATCCAAAGTGAACTCTTGATGAAATCACCGCCGTCCGTACGGCAAATTCTCACGGTGGGACTATCCTTAATGAGGTTGTTTGCCCGACCATGCGGCGAGCCGGGAATCCGGCGATCGTTCCGCATGCGGATCGGGCTTCCGTACAGCGATAGAACGTTGGAAAGCGCGAAAGGCGGGTGAGAGACATGTTGAGAATGTTCAGAACGATTAACGGCCAGGTGGAGCAAATCCAAAAACCGGAGAACGGCTCCTGGTTATGTCTCTCGGCGCCCACCGACGTGGAGCTCGCCAACGTGTCCATGGAAACCGGCATCGACCTGGCCGACCTGCGCGCCCCTCTGGATGACGAGGAACGCTCGCGCGTCGACGTCGAGGACGACTACACGATGATCATCGTGGACATTCCTACCGTGGAGGAACGCGGCGGCCGCGACTGGTACGAGACCATCCCGTTGTCGATCATCATCACCCAGTCCGCCATCATCACCGTCTGCATGCAGGACACGCCCGTGCTGCACCCGTTCATGGAAGGCACCATCCGCGGCTTCAACACATACATGAAGACCCGGTTCATCCTGCAGATCCTGTACCGCAACGCCACCATGTACCTGCGTTACCTGCGCATCATCGACCGCGAAAGCGACAAGCTCGAACTGAAGCTGCGCCACTCCATGCAAAACCGAGAGATCCTCATGCTGCTGGAACTGAGCAAGACATTGGTCTACTTCACCACATCTCTCAAATCGAACGAAATCGTCATGGAGAAGCTAACCACGCTGCCGCGGCTCAAGCAGTATCCGGAGGACGAGGACCTGCTCGACGACGTCATCACGGAAAACAAGCAGGCAATCGAGATGGCCAACATCTACAGCGGCGTTCTCGCCAACATGACCGACGCGTTCGCATCGATAGTGTCGAACAACCTGAACAACGTGATGCGCATCTTCACCATCATCTCCATCACCCTGTCGATTCCGACCCTGATCTTCTCCATGTACGGCATGAACTTCCAGGAAGGCATGCTCGGCATGCCCCTCACGGACAAGCCATGGGGCTTCGCGGTGATCATCGGCATCTCACTGGTCCTTTCGGCGATCGTCACCTGGTTCCTCACCCGGTCGCGCATGTTCAAGTGACGTCCATGATGGGAAAAGCGCGATACGTGGCCGCGGCGGCATGCGCGGCATTACTTGCGGCCGGCGCCGGCGCGTGCGGCACATCGGTTTCCGTGGTGACCGAAGGCGCGGCGCAGGGGCCGACGATCGCGATAGGAGTGGCCGCCGACCAGCCGGGGCTTGGATACCTGCATGGAGGCGAATACTCCGGTTTCGACATCGACGTGGCCAAATACGTGGCGAAAACCCTCGGATACGCGGAAAAGCAGATCGTGTTCAAACAGCTGTCCCCGGCCATGCGAGCCTCCGCGCTCACCGACGGCACGGTGGACATGGTCGTGGATTCCTTCTCCATGGACGGGACCCACGATGGTGAGGCCGACGTCGCCGGACCATATCTGACGGTCCGGGAGGCGCTGCTCATCCGCTCCGACAGCGCATCCGAAATCACCGGAACCGACAGCCTGTCCGATAAAACCGTATGCGCGGTCGCTGGAAGCGCGGCGGCCGACAACATCCGCAACCGCACGAAAAACATCCGCACGACGGTGGCGGAACGCGACACGTATCCGCAATGCATGACGGCGCTGATGATCGGCGAGGCCGACGCCGTCGCCGCCGACGACGCGATCGCGGCCGGATTGGCGTCGAACAACACAGGCGACCATCTGAAGATCGTCGACGTTCCCGACACCACCTGGTCCTACGGCATCGCCGTCAAATCAGGACAGGACGAGCTGGTCGGGCAAATCGACGCCGCATTGCGCGCCATGGTCAAGGACGGCTCGTGGCAGAAGGCCGCGGCCGACATGGGCAAGTCGATCGGATACACGCCCGACGCGTCCATGAATCCGCCGAAGGCAACGGCCAAGGCCCCGTCCTCCGGCGCGTCCGCGGCATCGGAAAAATAACGGCGGCGCACGTGCCTGAATAGTGGTTGATTCCTTGCGAAGTGTCCAGTTGCGCGGCTAATTTCATGCATTATGAGTGACACTGAGAAAAGCGCGCAGGCGCAACCGAACGAATCCGCCGAACCGTCGTTCCGCTACAACGCGAAGCTGGCGCAGGGCATCGAAGAGAAATGGCAGAAGATCTGGGATGACGAAGGCACCTTCTGGGCCGCCAACGTCAACGGCGACCTGAAGGACGGCAAGGGCCATAACGCCGAAGGCCGCCCGTCCTATTTCGCGATGGACATGTTCCCGTACCCGTCCGGCAAGGGCCTGCACGTCGGCCACCCGCTGGGCTACCTCGCCACCGACGTGGTCAGCCGCTACCACCGCATGAAGGGCGAGAACGTGCTGCACGCCATGGGCTACGACGCCTTCGGCCTGCCGGCCGAGCAGTATGCCGTGCAGACCGGCCAGCATCCGCGCATTACCACCGAACAGAACATCGCCAACATGCGCCGCCAGCTGCACCGCATGGGCCTGAGCTTCGACAACCGTCGTTCCTTCGCCACCATCGACCCCGGCTACGTGCGTTGGACCCAGTGGATCTTCTCCCGCATCTACGACGCCTGGTACGACGAGGACGCCACCAACCCGTCCGGCTCCAGGGGCTGCGCCCGTCCGATCAGCACGCTCGTCGAACAGTTCGAATCCGGCAAGCGCGCCATCCCGGGCTTCGAAGGCAAGGCCTGGGCCGACCTGAGCGAAGCCGAGCAGGCCGACGTGCTCAACGACTTTCGTCTGGCCTACATCTCCAAGTCCCCGGTCAACTGGTGCCCGGGCCTGGGTACCGTGCTCGCCAACGAGGAGGTCACCGCCGAAGGCAAGTCCGAACGCGGCAACTTCCCGGTGTTCCAGCGCGAACTGCGCCAGTGGTCCATGCGCATCACCGCATACGGCCACCGTCTGATCGAAGACCTCGACACCATCGACTGGCCTGAGAAGGTCAAGCTCATGCAGCGCAACTGGATCGGCGAATCCCACGGCGCTTCCGTGCATTTCGACGTCGAGACCCCGAACGGCGTCAAGGACATGGAGATCTACACCACCCGTCCCGACACCCTCTTCGGCACCACCTTCGCAGTCGTCTCCCCGGAACACCACCTGCTTGAGAACGTTCCGGAAGAATGGCCGGCGGAAACCCCCGAGGATTGGAAGGGCGGCTACGCCACCCCGGTCGAGGCCGTGAAGGCGTACCGTCTGGCCGCCGAAGCCAAGACCGCCAAGGACCGCGTGGACGAGGCGGGCGAGAAGACCGGCCTGTTCACCGGCCTGTACGCCATCAACCCGATCACCGGCGCTAAGCTGCCGCTGTTCACCGCCGACTACGTGCTCATGGACTACGGCACCGGCGCGATCATGGCAGTGCCGGGCGGCGATCAGCGCGATTACGATTTCGCCGTCAAGTTCGGCCTGCCGGTCATCTACACCGTCAAGCCGCTGCCGGAATCCGGCGACGACCTCGCCAACTATGAGGGCAAGGCGCCGTTCGTCTCCCATGACGGCATCGTCATCAACTCCTCCATCGACGCGACCAAGGCCAAGGGCGATTCCCTGAGCCTCGACGGCCTGCGCGTGGACGAGGCCATCGACAAGGTCAACGCCTGGCTCGAATCCGCCGGCGTCGGCAAGGGCACCGTCAGCTACCGTCTGCGCGACTGGCTGTTCAGCCGCCAGCGCTACTGGGGCGAGCCGTTCCCGATCGTCTACGGCGAGGACGGCACCCCGCACCTGCTTCCCGACGAGCAGCTGCCGATCAACCTGCCGGACGTGCCGGACTACAGTCCGAAGACCTTCGACCCGGAGGACGCCGAATCCAACCCGGAGGCTCCGCTGAGCCGCAACGAGGACTGGGTCAAGGTCGAGCTCGACCTGGGCGACGGCAAGAAGACCTACTACCGCGACACCAACACCATGCCGAACTGGGCCGGCTCCTGCTGGTACTACATGCGTTACCTCGACCCGACCGACACCAAGCACATGGTGGAGAAGGACGAGTTCGACTACTGGATGGGTCCGGACCACAACAAGACCGCCGGCAAGTCCGGCGGCGTGGACCTGTACATCGGCGGCGTCGAACACGCCGTGCTGCACCTGCTGTACTCCCGCTTCTGGCACAAGGTGCTGTTCGACCTCGGCTACGTCGACTCCATGGAACCGTTCCACAAGCTGTTCAACCAGGGCATGATCCAGGCATACGCCTACACCGACGACCGCGGCCAGTACGTGCCGGCCGCCGAAGTGGTGGAAGGTCCCGCCGACGCCAACGGCGAGCCGACGTTCACATGGAACGGCCAGCATGCCAACCGCGAGTTCGGCAAGATGGGCAAGAGCCTGAAGAACATCATCACGCCTGACGACATGTATGAGAACTACGGCGCGGACACCTTCCGCCTGTACGAGATGGGCATGGGCCCGCTGGCCGAATCCCGTCCATGGAACACCCGCAACGTGGTCGGCTCCATGCGTTTCCTGCAGCGCCTGTGGCGTAACGTCATCGACGAGACCACCGGCGAGGTGCGCGTCACCGACGGCGAGCTTGACACGAAGACGCTGAAGCTGCTTAACAACACGATCGCCGACGTGACCGTCGAGATGGAGGCCATGCGTCCGAACACGGCCATCGCCAAGCTCATCGTGCTCAACAACCATCTGACCAGCCTCGACGCCGTGCCGCGCGCCGCCGTCGAACCGCTGATCCTGATGCTCTCTCCGATCGCCCCGCACATCTGCGAGGAACTGTGGAGCAAGCTCGGCCACACCGAATCCCTGGCGCACGCCGACTGGCCGAAGGCCGACGAACGTTACGTCGGACAGGATTCCGTCACCGCGGTCGTGCAGATCAAGGGCAAGGTGCGCGCCAAGCTCGAGGTCTCCCCGGACATCGATCCGAAGGAGCTGGAGAAGATGGCGCTCGAAGCCGTCGCCGACCGACTGGGCGGCAAGGAGCCACGCAAGGTCATCGTCAAGGCTCCGAAGATCGTCTCCATCGTTCCCGCGGAATGATCTTCTGACGAGACGGCCCGCATAAGAGGACGCGGGTTCTTCCGCACCATGGCGACACGCCAGGAATGTGGATAACCCGCGTTCTCCGACCACAGGAGCCGTTTCGGCTGGACAGTATGCCCATGCATCCTCCAATGTTGGATGCATGGGCATATTTGCATTTCGCGGCACTCACCCCATCCGTGCCATCCACACGGCGGACGGCGGCACTGGCATGCCGGCCGCCACGAAGCGGCTGCGGGGATTGGGCATGCCCGAAAAACCGTCCCGACCCAACAGCCTTACGGCCATGGAGGCGCAATCGGACGAACCGTCCGCATCACACGAACCCGCACGACCGATGCCGCAGCGGAAGACGCATGACGCGAAACCGACATTGGCGGAGCTCGCCGGCGTCCGGCCGACGGACAAACCCGACGAGGGGGAGCGGCCGAAACGCGACAGGCCACGATTGGCGTTCCGCCCGTTCCACGCGCTCATGGCGATCCTCACTTTGTCGTGCGCGCTGTGCGCGAGCCTGACCATGCTCGTCCAACAGACGATCCACTACAGCGAACTGCAGCATTCGCGGTCGCAGATACGCTCACAGGCCCAACAGCAGCCGCAACAGGCCCCGCAAACGGAACAAACGCCGGCACCGCAAGAAAACGGGCCGACGCAGGACGCGTCCACACCGGACAGCCATGACGGGCAAGACGGAGCGCAGCAATCGAACCAGCTTGACCTCAACACCGCAGACCTAGGCGAATTGCAGACCCTCAAAGGCGTCGGACCGGTCACCGCGCAGCGCATCCTCGACTATCGAACACAGATAGGACGGTTCGACAACGTCGACCAGCTTCTGGAAGTCAAGGGCATCGGTTCGAAGACTCTGGCGAAGTTCCGTGACCAAGTGTGCGTGAGATGACGGGCACACGCGATTGGCTGACCAGGGAGCGCGGGAGCCGAGACTGGAGACTGCTGCCGGCCGCAATATGCGGTTGGGCGGCCAGTCTGGCCGCGCACGCCGGCTTCGCATATTGCATGTCGCATGACGGCATGCTCGGCGCTTTGCCGGCCGTTCTCACCTGCATGATACCGCTGGCGGTCCTGGCGGGACTGCCCTTCCCACGATTGCCGGCGTCCGTTCGACGACGGATAACGCTCTGGCATGCGAGCGTCACGGTCTGCGCGATCGCTGCGATGGTTTGCGCGGCAAGCGCGTTGACCTATGATTTGCTGCAATGGCGCGACCCGGCTTCTCGGGCGGCCGCGGAAGGCGACGCTTCCGTCGTCGTCACAGCGCGCGCCACCTCGCCGACCGTCATCTCCGACAGACGGTCGAACGACTGCCGTGCCGACGCGCGCATCACATCGGTCACCATCGACGGCGTACGGCAAACCAGTTCGGCACGAGCGCGTATATACGCGGACCGGCCTGAATGCGGCAAACTCAAACAGGACGGCACCTACAAGATCGTGGGTCGCATCTCCGAAGCGCGATACGGTGCCATGCCGTTGTGGCTGACCGACGTCACGACAGTCGAACACGTCAGGCCGCCAAACCTGCCGATGCGTGCCATCGGCATGATGCAGGAGGCGTTCTTCGTCCAAACCGCACGTCTTTCCGACCAAGGGAAAGTGCTCGTCCCCGGACTGACATTGGGTGTTCTCGGACAGGACTACGTGCCGGCCGAAGGCGATGGCACCGACATCGATTCCACATACGCCGCACAGGTGGAGGACGCGTTCCAAAGGTCCGGAATCGTGCATCTCATGGCGGTCAGCGGCGGCCATCTGGCCGTGACCGCCGCATTGGTGCGTTCCGTCTGCTCGTTCTTCCTTCTGCCGCGACGATTCACCGCACTGCTGGTCGCCATGTCGTACATCATGCTGTCGGCATGCGTGTTTCCGTCGGATTCGGTATCCCGCGCGCTTTTGATGGGATTGTCCGGCGCGGCATGCCTGTTCATCGGCAGACGAGGCCAGGCGATGGCGTCGTTGAGCTGGACCACATTGGCTATGCTGATGGCATGCCCGCACATGTCGCAAAGCTTCGGATTCGCCCTGTCCTGCGCCGCGGTGCTCGGCATCGTGCTGTTCGCCGACACCCTCAACGCATGGATGGAACCGGTCCTGCCACGGTTCGTGGCCGAGGCTCTGTCCATGACCATAGCGGCGCAAGTGTTCACCCTGCCGATCCAGGTGCTCATCGAACCGGAACTGCCGGTGTTCTCCATACCGGCGAATCTGATGGTGGCGCCGTTCGTGGGTTTCGCCACATTGGCCGGTCTGGCCAGTCTTGCCGTCTCATGGCTGATTCCGTGGCTCGGCCTGCAACTGGCCCGTGCGGCCTCCTGGGGCACCGCGGTCATGGAACTGACCGCCCTTGAACTGGGTTCCGGCAGCCAGGCCACGATACCGTGGGCCGGAGGCGTCGGGGGAGCGGTCCTCGTCTGCGTGGTGGAAGCCGCCTGCGCGGCCGCCGCGATCATGACGCACCGGCTGTTTGGACAAATGATGGTCCAGGAACCCGATCTGCCCGGAAAACGTCTGATAGCCAACCCTGTGGAACGGCTGCGCATGTGGATGGAACGTACTCGGAAGGCATTGCGCGAACTGCAATGGGAGGAATAGGCCATGCCGGTTTTGTCCACCGATACGGCGAGATTGAATGGTATGCCGAAACCATCCGCAGCCACCACGCCCTTCCACCTTGTGTACGGAGGCGACTCGTACCTGAACGACCAGACGGTGCGCGACCTCAAACACGAGGCGCAACGCCGGTATCCCGACGCGGAAACCATCGAACTCGACGCGGCAAACGCCGACCATTACGCCTTCGACGAGGCGGTAAGCCCATCATTGCTTGCGGATCGCGCCATCGTCATCGTCACCAACCTGCAGAACGCGGACGAAAAACTGGGCGACGCCATGGTCTCTTACTGCAGGCAGGCGTGCAAGGAGCCGGCGGACGCGTGCATCGTCATCTGCCAGCATGAGGGCGGTGTGAAGGGCAAACGTCTGGTGGAGCAGCTCACCAAGGCCGGAGCGTACAAGGACGCTGTCGCCGACCTGAAGAAGCCCGAGGCCAAACTCAACTTCGTCATGCAATGCTTCGAACGGCGCAAACGCCGCGTCGAGCCGATGGCTGCGCAGCAACTCGTGGCCGTGTTGGGGGATAGGACCGGCGAGCTTGCGGCCATGGTCGGCCAGTTATGCTTCGATTTCGACGACAATCCCATGACGCTCGACCGCGTCAACCAATATCTCACCTCCAATCCGCAGGTGGATGGCTTCCGTGTCGCCGACCTCGCGTTGTCGGGACGTACGGCGGACGCGATCATCGCCATGCGATCGTCCGTGGAACAGGGCACCGCTCCGATCGCGCTTATCGGCGCGCTGGCCATGAAGCTGCGGACGATGGCGAAGGCGTCGGCGGTGCGTGCGGGCACCATTTCCACGGCCGAGGCGAAAACGAACCCCTGGGTGTTGAAGAATGCGACCCGGCAACTATCCGGATGGACGTCAAGCGGCATGAGCGCATGCATCCAGATGCTCGCATGGGCCGACGAGCAAAGCAAAACCAATGGCTCGGACCCGGTCTATGCTTTGGAACGGTCCATCGAACTGATCAGCCGCAAAGGACGTGCCGCATGAGCAACACCATTACCATCACAGCCGCCACCGGCGAGGACATGCAGGCGTTGGGGGAGCGTTTGGCGAAGCTTGCCCGTGGAGGCGACGTGCTGTTGCTGTCCGGTCCGCTTGGCGCCGGCAAGACCACGTTCGCGCAAGGGTTCGGCGCGGGACTTGGCATCGGAGAGCCCATCGTCTCGCCGACCTTCACCATCGCACGCGAGCTTGAGGGACGGTTCGCGGACGGTTCGCCGGCGCATCTGGTGCACGTCGACGCCTACAGGCTCGGCGGCAACGCCTACGCGCCCGGCCAGGACACGGTCGGACGGCTATTGGACGAATTGGAATCGCTCGGCTTGGACGAGGAATTGGAGGATCCGGGCGAGCATACCGTCATCCTGATGGAATGGGGCGAGCAGATGGCCGCCGCATTGGCTCCGGAACGGCTTGAAATCCACATCGACCGTCCGCTTGACGCGCCCGCCGTGACCGCGGACGGCGAGCTGACCAGCGCGGGCGCACGCACGGTGACGTTGGTGCCGGTGGGCGCTGCCTGGGATTCGTTCGATTTCACCGCGGGAAAACGCTGACCCTGTCTAAGCCGCATCCGACGTGGCCGACCGCACCGCATGCCGTGGCTTCCAGCGCCGGTTGTACAGTGGTTGGCAGTTTGGCACAAGGAGTTTTCAAGCATATGCAGACACTGGTGATTGACACCTCATATGGTTCGACCGTAGGCGTGGTCGGACATGAACCCATCGTCGAAACGGATTCGCGCACCCATGTCGAGAAACTGCAGGTGAACATCGCGCAAGCCGTCGAACAGGCCGGACTGCAGGCGTCGGACATCACCCGCATCGTCGTCGGCGTCGGACCGGCGCCATTCACCGGCCTGCGCGCCGGCATCGTCGCGGCCAAGGCATTGGCCTTCGCCACAGGCGCGCAACTGGTCGGACAGGACGTGCTCGCGCCGCAATGCCTGGCACATACTCAAGCTACGGACGATCGCCGCCATCTGACGCTTGCCGTCAATGACGCGCGTCGCCGGCAACTGTATTTCGCGCTGTATGACGGCGGCACCGTTGCGGACGGCGTCGGACAATCGCCCATAACGTTGATCGACATGGACATCGACTATCCGGATTCCATCACGATGCGCGTCAATGACGTTCTTACGAAGCTCGCCGACACGGGCAAGCCGTACGTCGTCGACGTCATCGGCCATGGTGCGGTCAAATACGCGCAGTCGTGGAATGCGATTGCCTCCCTCGGCGAAGTCGACGACCATGCTCTGCTCGACGAAGGCGCGGAAGGATTGGCGCGATTCGCGGCCTTCGCCACCAGCGAACAGGCGTTGGCAGAACCGACCCCCGTCGAACCGTTATATCTGCGTCGTCCGGACGTGTCAGTGCCCAACCCGCTCAAGCATGTGCTCAACCATGCCGGCGCCGAACGAACGGAGTGACGGCACGCCCATGATTGTCGACCATTCCCAGATTCCGGAAGACACCGCCGTCGGACAGATCGCCGCATTGGAAAAGGACCTGTTCGGCCGCGGCGCGTGGAGCGAACAGTCCGTACGGCAGGAATTCCACGCTCCGGCACGCACGTATCTGCTCGACATTGAAGGCGATGCCGTACAGACGGCGGATCCCGTCGTCCGAGGCTACGCAGGCTACTGGTACGACGGCGACGACGCGGAGATCATGACGATCGGCGTCGGCAGACCATACCAACGGCAGGGGATAGCGGCGGCGCTTCTCGAAACACTGATCGTCTCGGCGCGTCGGCAGGGCGCCAAACGCATGCTTCTGGAAGTCCGCGTCGACAACGTGCCGGCATTGGCGTTGTACGAAAGGTTCGGCTTCACGCGGATGGGATTGCGCAAACGCTACTACCAGCCAGAAGGCATCGACGCGTACACCATGAGCCTCGACTTGGAGCCGCGCGTCGTCGGCTTCAGCGCAACAGCGGATACAGAGCACACTTCAGCAACACACACAACGGAGCAGCAATGAGCGAACCAATCGTACTCGGCATCGAATCGACCTGTGACGAAACGGCGGCGGCCGTGGTGCAGGGACGCACCCTCATTTCCAACGTGGTCGCGTCCTCCATGGACGAGCACGCCCGCTACGGCGGCGTGATTCCCGAAATCGCCTCTCGCGCGCACGCCGAAGCGTTCGTGCCATGCGTCTCCAAAGCTCTGGCCGACGCGAACATGACGCTGTCCGACGTCGACGCGATCGCCGTATCCGCGGGACCCGGCCTCGCCGGCTGTCTCGCGGTCGGCGTGTCCGGCGCGAAATCGTTGGCATGGGCCGCGAACAAGCCGATCTACGGCATCAACCACGTCATCGGACATATCGCGGTGACGCAGCTGCAGTTCGGACCGTTCCCCAAGGACACGCTTGCGTTGATTGTGTCGGGCGGGCACACTTCGCTGCTGCATGTCGAAGACGTGGCGCGGCATATCGACGTGGTCGGCACCACGCTCGACGACGCTGCCGGCGAATGCTTCGACAAGGTGGCGCGTCTGCTTGGTTTCCCGTATCCCGGCGGCCCGCACATCGACCGTCACGCGCAGCTGGGCAACCCACATGCCATCAAAGTGCCTCAGGGCCTTACACAAGGCAAGGCGGGGCAGCAGCATCCGTACGATTTCAGTTTCTCCGGCGTGAAGACGGCCGTGGCGCGTTGGATCGAACAGCAGCAGGCGGAAGGCAATGAGATTCCCATCGACGACGTGTGCGCGTCGCTGGCCGATTCCGTCGCGACGGTGCTCGCCAAGAAGGCGATGCGCGGTTGCGAGCAGTACGGTTCGAAGACCCTGATCGTTGGCGGCGGCTTCTCCGCGAACTCCCAACTGCGCGCCAAACTGTTGGAGGTCGGAGCCAAGCATGGCGTCGAAGTGCGTATCCCGCAAATCAAACTGTGCACCGATAATGGCGCTATGGTGGCCATGCTGGGCGTGAACCTGGTGGAGAGCGGCGTGAAACCGTCCGAACCGGATTTCGCAATCGATTCCGCCATGCCGTTGACGAAGATCAGCATGTGACGGTAGTCCCGCCGCAGCAGGGGAGACACGCGCGGGATTTGCATTTTGCGTTTTACCGCGTATGATTCATGTCTTGTGCACAGCGCATTCCTGCGTAGCTCAGTTGGCAGAGCATCCGACTGTTAATCGGACGGTCACTGGTTCAAGCCCAGTCGCAGGAGCCAAGGCGGAAACCCTTACGCGAGTAGGGTTCAGCCGCAGTTGCGGGAACGGTTGCGGAAGTGTCCGAAATGGTCATTCTCTCCGATTCTCAGACAAACTCGAAAAACCAGCCCAAAAAACACACGAAAAAGGGTCGCGACACGCCGTAACAGCAAATTCGCACGTCAGGTGGGAAGGTTTTGAAACCCTGAGAGAACGCCATCCAAACGTCTCACAGGGCGTAACGGCCGGTATCATGCGGAACCATCCAAATCCGACACGCCCATGCCGTTCTCTCCAAAATAGGGAGAGAACACGATGCATGAGCCGTCCGGAACCACGAAGGCCGCCACACGGCATAGGGAACCATGTGGCGGCCTTCATAGACATAACCGCAATCAGCAATCTCAGGAAAACCCAATCAAGCAGGTACAACCCTAATAATCTTCTTTATTTGGATTGCATCATCATGTTGACCGAACACGAGGACAATCGGCTACAAGCCCAAGTTCGCCCTCACGTAAGCCTCCACTTCCGCATTCTCTTCGGGAGAGCCGATGGTCAGCAAGTACACGCCTTTGGTTCTGGTTTGAGGGTTGCCCTCACGTAGGCATTTAACCAGACCCTTATCCATTAGCTTATTCATATTCTTGGAGATTCTATTGACCGCGTTCGTCTCCTTCTTCTCGTCGCGCGGCTCTCCATCGATGACCTTGATGGACTTTAGGTTGTCCGGCAACGTCATACCGAACTCACGCGCCAGTGCGAGATAACCGTATTGGTATGTGCGTGGCATCAGGCGCTTATCCTGAGCGGTTTTGTCCAGCGGCCAGTCAGCTGTTACCAAGGCGAGTCGTTCCAAGATGTAAGCCTGAGCCATGTTAAGGGTTGTCCCATCGCCATACTTGGTATTGAGACCGCCTTCGCGCGTCAGCTGATGTACGAGTTCTGCATTGCGGTATCCCACAATATCCATCTCTTTCCCTCCACGCCTAGGGGTAAGCTGGTACGTGGAGAATCATTGTGTTGGTTTTTCCATTGGCCCTCGGAGCTGGTCTAGAGCTTCGAGGGCTTTTTCTTACTTTTGTACCTTGTTTTAAAGTATACCCAATAGCCACTCTAAACATGAGTCTTAGTCATGTTCTAAAAAGAGTGTTTGGTAATCTTTTAAACAGCTGATAGTCACGTTCAAAGTAGAATAAATATCATATATATTACATAAGTAACATTATTCTTCATTTTTCATAGTGGATTTTGCCATGACTTTTGCCATGATTTTGCCATACCGGACAAAACGTTAGAGGGTATAAGAAAAGCCCGCCTGCAACAAAACAGACGGGCACGAGAAAAACATGATTCAAATAGTACCGTTAGTACTGCTGGCGAAAGCGATAATCATAGCCAGGAAGAATACTACGCAGACTGCGACTCCAATCACAATCCAGCAATTTCGCACATGGATGGAATTACGCGACTCGATATAGTCCAGAGCCTTCGCTTTCACATTCCGCTCGATGGCATCTGGTGCGGAATCGGTTTTGGCTGCGATCTCATACAATTCGTGCAACGTCGGCTTGTCGCCGTCCGCATCGTCGATGCGTTCCAATTCGTATTGGGTACGCCAGTCGATCAACCCGGACATGCGAATGCCGTTCCGCACGGCCATCTGGATCAGCAGAACGAACGCGGACATACCGATGGCGGTACCGGCGATAACGAATATAGGAACCATGATGTCCTCCTTGCTTTCCTGCAATATGTCTCAACAAGGATTATCCCCCCAATTGATGGCTGATGAATCATGGGCGTTTCTCGAACAGGCCATCCTTGAGAATCTGCCTGTAATCCGCGAGAACCTGCATGGTCACGTCCAGCTCCGCCGCCATATGCCAGGTGTCGCCGTCCCACGTTCGTTCGGCCATGGCGAACTCGGCCGGGCTTATCAACGTCAACGCCGTCTCGCGTCGCGCCCTACGCTCGCACTTCGCGCCGAACCGCGTGCCGCAGCCGAGATCACGGTACTTCGCGTGCACAAGCTCGTGGCATAGGGTGCAGAGCCTCTGCCGGTCGTTGAGCCAGTCGGCAAGCCATATCGTTCGCAGCTGGTCGCAGTACAGGCCGCAGGTAGTGCCTGGAATATCGGATTCCAAAACCTTCAAACCCATGGCTTCGGCCTGACGTTCCAAAACGTCGATGGTGATTCGAGACATTGTTCCCTTCGTATTATTAGGCGGCGGCATCACGAGTGAATACCGCCGCCAAATTCATTGCTGTCGTCAGTCTTCAGGCGTTTCGGCTTCGAGTCTCGCGTTCGGATCGTCGTTCGCGGCCATGTCGAACTCTTCACGGTAGATGATCGGACTGTTCACCCAGTCGGCGTCCGCGTTTTCCTTGAGACGGCGTGCGAGTTCCTGAAGCAGCTCGTCATTCGAAGCGTTTATTAGTGCATCCGATACTTGTAGTTGTGATATATCGCTGTCATCCAGCAGCCCAAGCGCGACTAGACCGTTTATAGCCGAAACTCCGTATGCCCGGGCGATTTTCACGACATTTTCCGGAGAGAGTTTCTCTGGGAGCTGTCGATAGAGGGATGAAGGGACTATTCCGGTGTTGTCAGCCACGGTGTTAACCGTATCTGATCCGACTGTCTTTTTATACCATGTTGCAATACTCATGTTTTGCATTATGCAATACTTCTTCTAAACTCGCAACACGCCGAGTGTCGCTTCTCGCTTGACTTTTTTCGCAATATGCGATTATATGAATTGCAGAAAGCAAAAGAAATATTGCAGGTTGCGAAAGGAGTCACTGATGGCGGATTACAAGATGCTTTTCCGAGACGGTTTCCTAGACCGAGCCAAGCGCATGAGCGGGCTTAAAACAGACGAAGCCTTCGCCGGAGCAATCGGAGTCAGCGAAAGCGTCCTTGCCCGAGCGAAGAAGACCAATGAATGCACGCCACTCATGATGGTCGGCCTCTACAAAGCCTTCGGTTTCCAACCCGGCGAAGTCAGCCAAATCAAAGCTGTCGGGGAAATGGGAAAGACAGCGTAATCACGTGCTTCCATTCCAAAACCTTTTCCCCGACCCCAAGAAAAAGGTTCACAACCCAAACAAGCAAAAGGAAACCACCAATGAAGATCACCACGCCAAACGGCATCCTCGAAGGCGACAACATCGAAGCCATCCTCAAAGAACACGGACTCAACTGCCTGAGCGGTGCCTACCTGAGCGGTGCCTACCTGCGCGATGCCGACCTGCGCGGTGCCGACCTGAGCTATGCCGACCTGAGCTATGCCGACCTGCGCTATGCCGACCTGCGCTATGCCGACCTGAGCTATGCCGACCTGCGCGGTGCCAACCTGCGCGGTGCCAACCTGCGCGGTGCCGACCTGAGCTGTGCAGAACTGCGCTGTGCAGAACTATCGGAACTCACCGTCGCCCAAATCAGCATCCTCCCGGACGAAGGCGACATCATCGGCTGGAAAAAAGCATACGTAGACGGCACAATGCTACCAAAACCAGTTATCGTAAAACTCCTCATTCCGTCCGACGCGCAACGCTCCAACGCCACGGGGCGCAAATGCCGCGCCAGCACAGCGCGAGTGCTCGACCTGCAAGACAAGCAAGGCAACAGCCTCCCACCGGACACCACGGCATACAGCTCATACGACACAGACTTCACCTACCAAAAAGGCGAAACCGTGCACGTCGAAGACTTCGACACCGACCGGTGGAAAGAATGCGCCCCCGGCATCCACTTCTTCATCACCCGCATCGAAGCCGTCGAATACTAGGAGACCCCAAATGAACAATGAAATCCAGCGATTCGATTTCAAGGGCGAATCATTACGCGCCCTGACCAACATGTCGGGGGAGCCTTGGTTCGTACTCAAGGATTGCATGAGCATCCTTGACCTCGGTAATCCAACCGAGACTGTCAAAATGTTTGATGATGACGAGTTCAGTACTACTGAAGTCATCGATTCGATTGGCCGTCGGCAGCAGGCGTACATCATCAGTGAGCCTGGCCTGTATCGTCTGGTCATGCGCTCGCGGAAACCGGAGGCGAAGGAGTTCCAACGCTGGGTGACACACGAGGTGCTGCCGTCCATCCGCAAGCATGGCGCATACATGACCCAGCAGACGTTGGACAAAGCGCTCACCAGCCCGGACTTCCTGATCCAGCTCGCCACCAAGTTGAAGGAGGAGCAGGAGAAGGTCAAGGAACTGGAGCCGAAAGCCAAAGCGTTGGATGACTTCACGAACATTCCCGATGCTCTGCTTGTCCGTGACGCAGCGAAACTCCTAAGCAACAATTCCAACATTCAGATCGGTGAGCATGAGCTGCGTCAATGGCTTGTGGATAACGGTTGGATTTACCGGCAGCCTAACCAGTCATGGTGCGCGGCGTCAAGTCGTGTGAGGCAAGGCCATATGGTCATGGTGTCCTCCCGTTCCCACGGAATCCACAAGGATGGCACGCCATTCGCCTATCCGCCGACCCCGAAGCTGACCCGCAAGGGATTGGCGCTTATCCACCAGCGGTTGTCCGAACAAAGTTTCGAGCGAGTGCTTGACGCGGAGGTGGCGGCATGACGTTGTTGAATCCTCCGGCGCCGCCGCATGAGTTCGTTCTTGACGAGGGTGGGCACTGCGTCTTCCGTATCAATGATCGGAAAGGCGGGTCAATCGTTGAAAAGGATGGACTCAAGACGAGCACGTTGTATGAGGTTCCCGAATCGAAACTAGGCGCGTTCATCCAATGGGCCGCTGACGTTCACGGCCAATCAAGATAGGAGCAGGTTTTGACAGACAGGAAGGTTGTTGTCGAAGAGGAGATTTTCGACAGGCAGGAAGCCGCCAGGTATCTCAAGCTTGGAGCGGACAAGTTCGACAAACTGTACAGGGTGTGCGCCGACTATCAGGGCGGCAAGACCGTCACGTACAAGAAGTCGAAGCTTCTCGACCGTTACGACCAGGTGTGCGAGAGTCCACGGGAGGTTTCGGCATGAACGGCACTCGACCTGTCGCGTGGAGCGTCCAGACGGGCATCGACTTGGATGCCATGCTTGCCGCCAACGCGGGTTGGATTGAACGGGTCAGACGTAAGACCAAACGTGACTATCAGCGGGACAAGCCGGTATTGCAGCGAGTGTACGAGTCGCTTCGCACGAAATACGAGGCCGGTTTCAGTACCAGTTCGTATCGGATCGCGGAAGACCTGCAATTAGCTCAGAGCGTTGTCTACAGGAAGTTGCGCAAGCTTGTTTCCTATGGGCTTGCGGAAACGTTTCTGACGCATGGAAGACATTGTTTCAGGCCGACCGGCTTGGAACCGACGAAAGGATTTGATTGGAATGAATGACAGTGTTTTGGTGAAGCTTGACCGGCTTTTCGATAAGTTGAAGACCGCAAGCGACGGAGACGATTGGAATGCCGTGCGCGGTCTGGTCGCACAGATCGCATCACTTGTCAAAGTGGATGAAAAGCCACTGCCCGAAGAGCCGAAGGAGCGGGGCTTCTATACCACCGCGAATGATGGTCGGCTCCTGCTTAAGGACATCGATGATGACTGGTCGGCGCGCACATGGGATGACTTGGCTAAGCGCATCTGGAATGGCGGTAGACAGTATGCAAAGTGGCCGGAAGTCTGCGCCCAGCTCCCGCCTGAAGCCTTCCCACTCAAGCGAGTGAACACTGGGAGCGACGATGACTGACCATGATTACTGGCTTGAAGACATGCAAGCAATGAAGAAGCGGAAGAAGCCGAACTACCCGCTCCGCCGCATCCTCTTCGCCGTCGCCAGCATCGGCCTCATCTCCAGCCTGACCATCATGCTCACCTGGAATGGCGGCAGCATCACCGCCGCGCTCATGGTGGAAGGCGTGTACATCGCCACCGCATTGTGGCTGATAATCCGATTCGCGCCACGCGACTAAAGCTTCCCGCCAGCGACGTTCATGAAACAAACCAACAAAAACGGGACGTTCCATGGACACCACGTTCAAGCCGTCGATGGCGGGCCATAACTGAATATCGATATTATCCACGCGCCTACGAACTCAATACCGCGCAGCAAATCACGTAGGCGCATTGGCCGCACATGGTTGTGGGATTCATGCCGGACTCCTTAAGTTTGACAACTCATGAATCACCTTATCCATCTCGCATTCAGGTTTTGACATTTCCTGTTGCCGTGATGTTGGCCGTGAACCCGTTCAGGTCGGGTTCCAACGGTTTTGCATCATTCATTGGCGTGAATCCTAACAGGTTCGACTCCTGTTGCGGCCACTGTCCCCACCGGTTAGTGCGATTGCCGGACTGGGGATTTGACGTGGATTGGATGACTCGGGGTCTCTGGTTCTTCTTCCCCTACGGGTCGCGGGTTCGACTCCCGCCCACGTCCGAAGCCGTCGTGAGACGGCCCGACATAATTGAAAACCCGGTTGGCGGGGGAGCCTAAAAAATCATATTCCAAAGTCGATTTCTCTAGGCGCTTACATACACACTCTCTCCCGTCAACCACTGCTGGTGCAAGGAACGTGGCCGCTGCTATCTCAGTCGTTCGGTTCATCGGCGGTCAGATGGTTCGACTCCATCCACCAGCACGCAATCACAGAAAGGAAAACCATTATGGACACCATCAACGTGAACGGTGAGACCTACACGAAAGTGCCGGACGAGATCAGCTTGTTCGGACGAACCTACCGGCTGGTGGAAGACACCATCCCGGAACCATTGGACGTGTCGGACTGGCATCCAATCGAACCGGATTACCGTATCACGCTCAGGGAATACATGACCCAACAGCATCCAGAAGACGCCAAGCGTAACCTCACCGGACTGGGCCAAGTCGTGAAGAACACGATTCTGAATGCCGGTAAGGGAGACTTGTTGGAAGAGAACAGCAATGGTGCCATCATTTACACCCGCTCGTTGTTCCCGCTTGTCGAACAGGGTTATAGGAAGTGGCGCTACCGGAATAATGCCCACATTACGAAACGGAGTGTGGCGGAAGCATGACGGAAGTGAAATTTCCCAGCATGGTTGACATGCCGGACAAGGAGTATTTCGCACATCCGGCAATCGACCAGACTGGTTTGAAGAAGTTCATGGAGTCTCCAAGAGCGTACGCATGGCACAAGCTGAACCCTCTCGACAACAGTACGTTGGCGTTCGGCAAGGCCGCGCACAGTCTCATTCTCGGTAGTGGCCCGAAGGTCGAAAGGAAACTCGACGGGCGCACCAAAGCCGGTAAAGCACAAGCCGAACAAGCCAAATCGGACGATCTGGTAATCCTTTCCGGTTCCGACTATGAGAAGCTTCAAAACATGGTGGATTACGCGCCGGACATGAACAGTCTCGTGGAAGGCAAACCGGAAATCGCCTTGTTCGCCATCGACCCGGCCACTGGGCTGGAACTGAAAGGCAAAGCCGACTGGCTACCCGACCATCCCGGCATGGACGGCGTCATGTGGCTGTACGACTACAAGACCACCGGCCATGACGTGCAGGACTTCACTGGTTCGGCATACAAGTTCGGCTACCACATTCAAGCCGCCTTCTACATGATGCTGTACCGGCTCGTAACCGGATACCAGGGTGCGATGGGGTTCAGGTTCGTCGTGCAGGAGAAGCAGGAACCATACGACTGGATGATCTGGGAACTATCCGAAAACGACCCTGAAATCTCACTTGTCGCCGTGAAGCAGATCCGTGAAGCGTTGGACGGGCTCAGCTTCTACTGGAAGAACCATATTCCGTTGGAAGACATGCTCAACCAAGGATTGCCGAAAACCCCTCTGCCTATCAGATTCACTGACTGGCAGATGAACCATCTGATTGGAGATGATGACCAATGGGAAATGTGATTCCAAAGAATCGTAAAGCCTACGGATACGATTACGCAGACCTTGGCTCGGTGGTCAACTATGTGACCGAAGTGTTGGGATTCCGCGTCGAACAGGACATTCACTACAACAATCTTCCCCAATATCCGAACGGGTACGGGTTCGTCGTTACCCACTATTGGCAGGATTTCAGCAAGTCTTGGAGCGAATACGCGGCACCCGTTCCGATCATTGTTGGCGATTCCGCTGGCAAACGTGAACAGCCGTTCATGCAACGGTACGGGAGTGCGGAAACGTATGCTCGACGCTACAGTCTGCTCACCTTGTTCTGTCTGGCGACCAGTGATGATGACGGACAGTTGGCGGGCTATCAGCGTGGAAATCCGATGAACGAGGAACTACGCAAACAGGTGGCCGCGCTCCTAGCTCAAGGGAACATTCCGGCAGGACGCGAGTCCGAAGCCATCGGCAATCGTATCAAAATGCCTGTGAATTACGCAAGATTGACCGACTGGCAAGCCCAATTGTTCATCAACAGTTTCAAAAAGAATGAAGAAGTCAAGGAGGCCGCATAATGGCTGGAGAAACCGTTATCACGATCATTGGCAATCTGACTAGGGAGCCTGAACTGCGCTCCACCAGCAATGGTGAGAACGTGGCTAATTTCACTATCGCATCATCTGACCGTAGGTTTAACCGGCAGACGAACCAGTGGGAGGATGGTGACACGCTGTTCATGAACTGTTCCGTATGGGGTGGCATGGCGCAGCATGTCGCTCAATCCTTGCACAAAGGTATGGGCGTGATCGCTCAAGGTCGTTTGAAGCAGCGTTCCTATCAGGCCAATGATGGGACTCAACGTACTGTGGTCGAGCTTCGCGTGGACGAGATCGGCCCGAGTCTTCGTAATGCGACTGCCCAAGTGCAGAGGATTCAACGTGGCGGCGCTCAGGCGGCCCCGCAGGGCGGTTTCAATCCGAGTCCGAATAATGTTCCGTCTAACGGTTTCCAACAGCCGCAACAGCCAACCCAGCAACCACAGCAGGGTGCCAACCCGTGGGGAGCGAACAACAATCAGCCTTCCACGTTCGGCAACTTCGGAAACGACACTGATTTCTAACCCACAAGAAAAGGAACCAACATGGCAAACATCATCCCATACAGGGAGTTTCTGAAAAGAAAGGAGCTGCGCGAGCAGGAGACTGGCATCACCGTTAGCCCGCAGCAGCTCCACCCATCCCTGTTCGACTGGCAGAAACGTATCGTCACATGGGCTTGCAAAGTAGGACGTGCAGCCGTATGGGCCGATACGGGTCTTGGTAAGACCAGAATGCAACTCGAATGGTTACGGCAAGTCTGCGCCGGACATGGGACGGGGCTTATTCTAGCGCCGTTGGCCGTATGCCAGCAAACCATCCGCGAAGGCGCCGCAATCGGCATGGAAGTGCGTTATGTGCATGACCAGTCGGAAGTCTCTGACGGATTCAACATCACGAACTATGAGCGTGTGCCAAAACTCGACGTGTCCAAATTCAATGCGGTCGTATTGGACGAGGCTTCGATTCTGAAACAGTCGGACGGCAAGACCCGCAAAATGCTGATCGACACGTTCAAAGATACGAAATACCGTCTCGCCTGTACCGCCACACCGGCACCGAACGACCCGGAGGAACTATGCAATCAGGCCGAGTTCCTTGGATACGCCACCCGTGTGAAGATGCTTGCCACGTATTTCGTGCATGACGGGAATATTTGGCGTTTGAAAGGCCACGCGGTCAAGCCGATGATGCGGTGGATGTCGCAATGGGCCATCGCATTGCGCAAGCCGTCCGATATTGGCGGTGATGATGCGGGATATGAGTTGCCCGGATTGAATCAGACCGTTGATGTTGTCGCCTATCACGGCAGCATCCCGGAAGGCCAATTGTTCGCAGCTGACCTTGGTGGCGTCGGCGGGCGTGCGAGGGTACGTAAGGAAACGCTTGCCGACCGTGTGAACCGTTGCGTCGATCTTGTCAATAACGAGCCGGGCGAACAGTGGATTATCTGGGCTGGATTGAACGACGAGGCGGACATGCTGAACAGGCTTATCCCCGGCAGTGTGAACGTGAAAGGCTCCATGTCGCCGGAAGACAAGGCCAAGGCGTTCCTTGACTTCGCTGACGGGAACATTCCAGTGCTTATCACGAAGGGTTCCATGGCATCGTTCGGTTTGAACTGGCAGAACTGCGCCCGAATGGCGTTCTGCGGTTTGAACGACTCGTGGGAATCCTACTACCAGTCGATACGCCGCTGCTACCGGTTCGGGCAGAAGCGCGTGGTTGACGTGCATGTTGTCGTGTCCGATTTGGAACGCGAGATAGCGGAGAACATCACCCGCAAGGAACAGCAGGCCACTCATTTGAGTGACGAGCTGGTGAAGACGATGAATGAATCAAACTCTTTCGGAAAGGCCGCATGATGGTTGAGGAAATATATATGTCCGATGAAGCAAAAGGCAAGGATTGGACGCTATGGCTTGGCGACTCGTGCGAACGCATGACGGAAATGGCTGACAACAGTGTTGATCTGAGCGTGAGCAGCCCGCCGTTCGCAAGCCTGTACGTGTACTCCGATTCAACCAGAGACTTGGGCAACAATAGTTCCCGTGAAGAGTTCATCGAGAATTACGGGTACATCATCCGCGAACTGTTGAGGGTCACGAAACCGGGCCGTATCGCTTGCGTGCATGTGCAGCAGGTTGTGACCACGAAGACCGCTGACGGCGTGGTTGGATTGACCGACTTCCGCGGTGATGTAATCCGCGCTTACGTGGAGAACGGTTGGATTTTCCACGGTGAAGTCACCGTGAACAAGAATCCACAGGCTCAGGCGATTCGCACGAAGGCTCAGGCTCTCATGTTCGTGACGAAGAACAAGGATTCCAGTATGAGCCGTCCCGCGTTGGCTGACTATCTGCTGATGTTCCGCAAGCCCGGTGACAATCAGGTGCCGATCAAGAACGATGTTTCCAACGAGGAATGGATTGATTGGGCGCAGCCGGTCTGGTGGAACATTCGAGAGACCAACACGCTGAATGAGCGTCTTGGCCGTGAGGATACCGATGAACGCCACATCTGCCCGCTGCAATTGGATTTCATCGAACGGTGCATCCGCTTGTGGAGCAATAAGGGCGAGCTTGTGTTCGACCCGTTTGGTGGCATCGGCTCGACCGTGTACGAGGCAATCAAACTTGGCCGCAAGGGCATGAGCATTGAATTGAAGCCTTCCTATTGGGATGCGTCGGTGAATCTGATGCGCGATCTTGAAGAGAAGCTTGGAGAGGCGACACTGTTCTGATGGTTCCGCTCTCTGGGATGACCGAACCCGCATGGTGTGACAAGCATGGGGTCGAATATTACGGCCCCGCTTGTCCTGAATGCGAGTCGGAAGCCGAAGACTATTGGGAGGATATTGGAGACGCGAGCATATGGGATTTATGACCTATGATTTCGACATTCCAGGCGAACCCGTCGCGAAGGGCCGTCCACGATTCTACGGGTATCGGGCTGTGACCCCTCAACATACGAGGGATGCTGAGGAACTGGTGCGGAACCAATTCCACATGTTCTACCCTCATGCCGAACCATTGGACGGGGACGTGATGATGATTCTCATGTTTTATAAGGGGCGTCATGGGAAACCGGATTTGGACAATCTGGAAAAGCTCGTCAAGGACGCGTTGAACGGTTTGGCCTACGTGGATGACCAGCAGGTGAAACTCACGTTGTGCGCCATGCTGGAACCCGACCGTATGGCATGGGGACAACGGGCGAAACGGCTTGTCAAACGTCGGCAGGGAATGCCGTTGACATACGGCGGCAATCCTTATGAGCCGCATACGGAAATCCATATAGAACCCTTGCATGACATTCACGGCGGGTTGGAAAGTCTCGTCAGAAACACGAAGGAGATGATAAGCGATGTCGGAAACCAGCCTGAATACCGGTGAGATGCTGTTCCAACTGCGTGTCTGGGATTACTTGGCTTGGGCGTTGGACGATAAGCGTCTCGACCATGTTGAGAACCTGTACTACAAGGGGCGGCCGATCAGTGTTTCGACGTTCGCCAATCCGAACGTGCCGATGGTGAAATGCTTCGATAAGGCCGAACTGTTGGCTGGTGACATTGATTCTGAATATCCGTTCGTCATACAAGCCGATGGCATGTTCGATGCTGACGTGATGGACGAGCGTGAGTGGATCGCGTCTCAACCCGCTTACACGAGTCTGAGCGTGTGGGACAAGTTCGAGACATTACTACCGGCCAAACCGTCTATGGAATGCGTTGACTCCGGCACTCGAATGTTCATCCGATTCACGTTGGGTGAATTGGCTGGCATGCTGAACAGTGGATTGCAGCTCGGGGGTGGACGATGATTCTTCCAGCAGTCAACGTCAACGGCATCCATTTGAGCAGTCAACAGCATGAGGCGCTTGTCAGCATCTGGCGTACCGGTCGAATGCCGGAACCCCACGCAGGTCAGAAACCGTGGCTGTGGATTCAAGCGCTCAGACGGCGCGGCTTGGTATCCGACAATGCGCTCAGACTGACCGACAAGGGACGCCATATCATCCAACTCCTCCAGGACAGGAAAGCAGTCCCATACCAAAGCACCGCCGACAATCCACACTACGGAGCCTACTGGGACGCCTACTACGCCGACCAGCCCACATACGCGTACAAGCCGACGTTGGAAATCATTTGCAAAAGGAACTGTGATGAAACTTGACCCGCCACCGGACTTGGTTGAAATCGCTGAAGCCTTGGACGCGATGGCGAAACCGCACTACGGCTCGGCGTGCAAGCTGATTGCCGAATCGGAAGGCGAACAATGCACCACCGAACGGCAGGAAGCGATCTGGAAGATTTACGGGAATGGAGAATTGGGCTGATGTGGTTCAAGGTGGATGATGGGTTCTGCATGAATCCGAAGACGGCGATGCTGTCCAATGACGCCACCGCATTATGGCTTCGTTCAGGCACGTGGGCGGCGCAACAGCTGACAAAGGGACGTGTCCCAGCGAACATGATTCCCATGTTCCGCTGCTCCGATGATTCGGTTCAGGAACTCTGCGATGCGGGCTTGTGGGAGTATGACGCCGACAAGGACGAATACGTGTTCCATGATTGGGCTGACTATCAGCCGGACGGTGACGAAGTGGATGCCAAGCGCAGGAAGCGGAGTGAAGCGGGCAAGAAGGGTGCGAGCCGTCGTTGGAAGAAGCCTGAGAATGGCAAAAATGGCAAACCGATGGCAAATGCTATGGCAAACGCATGGCAAGACGATGGCAAATGCCATGGCAAACCTATGGCAAACGCATGGCAAGACGATGGCAAACCGATGGCAAACGCATGCCCCGTACCCGTACCCGTACCCGATAAGAAAGAAGAAGAATATTATTCTTCTTCCAAAGAAATGACACTTGCCATGTTCCAAGACTCCACGGAGTTGACGGCGGCGGACAGCATGATGCGCACCGCTTACCCGAACTTGGATTTACAGGATGCTTGGAACGCTTTCTCCGTCCGTCACTATGCCAGAATCAGCACCGTGGGGGATTGGATACGCCTATGGCGTGGCTGGTGTGAGAACCGGGCGCAAATGGGTGGTATCCCACCGTCGAAGCCACACGTCCACACTTGGGCTTGCGAACACACGTTGAAAGCCTTGCACCTCCAATCGCAGGATGACGTGACCGACATGGCGTCAGCCGTCAAAAAAGCCAATGAGCTAAACCAGAAGGAAGAACCCTAGTGAAATACATCAGCCTGTTCAGCGGCATTGAAGCAGCAACTGTCGCATGGCAAACACTCGGATGGGAGCCAGTCGCATACGCCGAAATCGAACCATTCCCCAAAGCAGTACTCAAACACCACTATCCGAACGTTCCAGACTTAGGGGACATGACGAAAGTTAATTGGAAGGAATACCACCATGCAGCAGATGTCGTTGTGGGAGGAAGCCCCTGCCAGGCATTCAGCATCGCCGGACTCAGGAAGGCTCTGGACGATCCTCGCGGCCAGCTCATGCTCGAGTATCTCCGAGCTTGCGCAGAAATTGATCCGGAATGGATCGTATGGGAGAACGTGCCCGGAGTTCTGTCGGCTGAACACGGACGGGCTTTCCAGTCGCTCCTTGAAGCCGTGGCCGAACTCTGGCCTGATGGGGGGGTGCATGGCGAGTGCTGGACGCTCAGTTCTTCGGTGTGGCCCAGCGGCGCGAGCGTGTGTTCCTTGTCGTCAACACTCGAGACTGGCGGCGTGCCGCGCCGGTACTTTTTGAGCGCGAGAGCCTGTGCTGGGATCATACGTCGAGCCGAGAGAAGAGGCAAAGCCTTACCCAGGGAACTGCGGGAGGCGTTGGAGACGCAGATTCGGACGCTAGGGGATTGATGTTGGACTTCCATCAGCAGGATGGACGGTTCAAGGTCAGCGATCATCCCGACGTGTCGAATACGCTCACCTCGCACATGGGTACCGGTGGCAACAATGTTCCCCTGATTAAGGCGTTCAAATGGAGCCAGGGTGAGAAGATCCGGAGTCTGGCGATTGGCGAAGTGAGTCCCACTTTGAGTACTGACCATAATCCAGCCGTCTACCAAATTGAGAGAGAGAGAGTGATGTGTCGCGCGGACACTCAGGCGAATGCCGCACAAGGATTCGATCTTTCTCCGACATTGATGGCTCACGCCGGAAAGGATGCCCCATTCATCTATCCGACAACTAATAGGAGAGACTAGTGGTTTTCACTTTCAAGATTCGCGGTGGCGGAGCGGGGGGGGTAAGGGATTCCTCGGGCAGGACGAGCTTTCTGCCACGCTCAGCACGCACAATGACCAGTTTCTACATACGGAGGATTCGATGAATGGTTTGACGGTTCGCAGGTTGACGCCGTTGGAATGCGAAAGGCTTCAAGGTTTCCCGGACGGATGGACGGATATTCCGTGGAAGGGGAAGAAGCACGCGCCGGATAGTCCACGCTACAAGGCGCTCGGTAATTCGATGGCGGTTCCTGTCATGAGATGGATAGGTGAGGGCATCCAATTGGTTGAAGACAACAAGGGATTGTTCCAGGAGAACCCCAGTGAGCAGTGACAATCCATCCAAGGAGACGTGCCGCATGGTTGATGATCGTGATGGGAGACGTTGCGTGCGTTGCGGCCGAAGCTTGTATGCGGTGGGTGGTTCCCGGCATCATCGGAAACTCCGTAGCCAATGCACGAGGGTTGAGAAGCATCAAGTGCAGAATCTGATTCTGCTTTGCGGTTCGGGTACGACGGGCTGTCATGGTTTCGTTCACATGCATCCGACTATCGCTTATGAGAACGGCTGGTGCGTGAAATCGTTTCAAGACCAGTTGGAAGTGCCGGTACGGACTTGGCATGGACTCGTGTATCTCACCACAGACGGCAAATATTCATCGACAAAGGAACAATCAAATGACTGACAACATCAATCCATCGCATTACAAGGATGGCCCGTTCGAATGCATCGAACTATCCAGTTTGCTCAGCTTCGACTGGGGTAACGTAATTAAATACTGCTACCGGTGGCGCGACAAGAACGGTGTCGAAGACCTCAAGAAAGCACTCTGGTATGCGAAGCACGCAATCGATAACAACGTGCCGTTCCTTGCCATGTACCTCGGGCCGGACAACGACATTATCACAGCCAGACCCATCAGGCTTCTCGGCATTCTAGAAGCCGAGAACTGGGCCGATCTCGAACCATTCTGGAATGAAATCAAGTGGGGATGTTACAAGAAGGCGGTCAAAGTGCTGGCCGACAAGATCAATGAAATCGAAAAGGATGGTGAGTGATGAACCGGGACCGGGTAATCATCGTCGCGATCATCTGCATGACGATTATCTTCATCGCGTCCACCGTATCGCCAGCCGGTTCCAGCGGGAAAACCGGCGCGGGCTTCCAGATGGAAACCGTCAAGACCGGTGACGTGACATGGGCGTGCTTGAAGCATAACGGCGAATACATCGGCTGCAACACGGTGGAGACGGTCAAATGAATGTTTTCACAGGCAAGACCGGCTATATCATCTGGCCGCAAGGTGATACGGGAGTTCACACATGCCGCGTGTACGACTCACTGGATGAAGCTGTGGGCGCGGCACATTCCAAAGCCGACTTCCACCACAGGCCGTATGAGGTGCTTACTGCTTATGAGAGTCCGGCAAGAACCATCAGAACGATCCTCCCAAGGAGACACCAATGAGCGACAAAGTGAAAGTCGGCACGAGCAAGGTCACGTTCCGTGTGCGCGCGTTCGACTATCCGCAGATCGAGCTTGCATCCGTCGAAGTGGATGTGCCGATGTACACGAAGACGGACAACAAGCTCGACAACATGCAGCAGGGACATGTCACGGCGGACGTGCCGGACGGTTTCAACGAGAAGGTCAAAGACGCATTGCAGGTGTTCGCGGACACTCTACAGGCATCGTTCAACGAAGAAGGAGAGTGAAATGTTGAGAAGCATTGATTTCAAAACAATGCCTTATCTATTCACTGACAAGGCTGGCACTTGCCTGACCGTGGAGTTCGACGGAAGGGAACTGGATGACATCTACAAGCAAGTGAAAACCATGTACGATCAGGCGCACCCGTCGCACCCGTCTGATGATATGCCCACCGAACCGGGCTGGTATGCGACTCGGGATGGTGAAGACCTGTTGAGCTATGACGGTGACGCTTGGCACATTGACTGACCTTGATGATCGCATCAGCGAGTATGCGAAGTGGATTGAAAGCCGATATGACGACTCGCATGAGCTTCGAGCCAAAGGCAAAAACGGTTACATCGACGGCAAGGCCGACGCCTATGAGAGTTCGCTACGCGAGTTCAAACGCATCTTCAACGTGAAGGAGGAATAGTGAGGAAGCGAATGACTGCTTATTGGTGGGATAAAGACAAAAATGCTGTGGCAATCTCATATAAGGATAACCGCCTGATACTCACCGTCGATGATGCGCAGGCACTCCTTAGACAGCTTGAAATGCTTCTGCCGGAGAGACCGTCACGCGACGAGCCGGAAGAGCCGGGCTTCTACCGGACACGGACTGGCGCATTTCTTCGCAAGAACAAGAACGGAGCATGGAGCGCCCTGTTCATCAATGGCGACCTAATCCCACGCTATTGGAACGATCAGGACGATTACGCGAAGTGGAGGACGGTGCTTGACTGCCTGTATCCTCGTGCGTTCCCGCTTACACCAACCACTGCGCCATATCCGTTGAAAGGGTGAGTGATGTTCGGACGGAAGAAGAAAAAGCAGGAGGAGCCGAAAAGTTACCTCAGATGCCCATACTGTGGTCACGCGCCGATAATTGTCACCGGCAAATGCACGTATCACAATCCACGTCATACTGTCTACCGGTATGAGTGCGACCTTAGGTGCCTTCAAGGCGAGGTGTGTCAGACTGCCGAAGCTGCGTTCGATTCGTGGGTACGCATTGTCGCCCGCTATTACGACGCGGAAAATGCTATCAGACAATTCCGCAAGGAGAGGAAATCATGAGTCTGGCTGATGTTTGCTGGAACATTTCAAGCGTTTTCATCGTCATCACATTGGGTGTGATAGCGATACTCTGCGTGCTCATGCTGTTAGGCGTATTCGTATGCATCTTCGACCATGACGATAACCACAGGAACGATAAGAGCAGTAAGGAATAACAATGGCTACGAACGTGAGTGAAAAAGACAAGACACTGCATGAGGTCATCGACTTTCTGCAAAAAGAGTGGGATGCAGCTAATAACGCTTCTGATAATCCAGACGAAGAAGTGTACGACTTTTACGACGGAATGACGACGGCTTACGAGCATGTAATCAATTACTGCCGTCACCTGCTCGGCTATTCCGGCACCATGCCTTCCGAGGTGCCTAACCAAAGCGAGGACGCGAAGGAATAGTTATGTGGTTCAAACGCAGACGCAACGAATATGGGTGTCCAATGTGCGGCAGACTACCAGTAATCAAGGCATCGCAAACGGAAAAATACCACGAGAGCCGCAAAGTAAGGACAACACTCACAGTCTACCGGCTCCAATGTCCACGTGGACATATCTCTACCAGCTGGTTCAGCCACGCCGCACTCGCAAGCAGGCAGTGGAAAGAACTCGTGGACGAGTACAAGGGGAAGGATACGAAATGAGCGCGTATCAGCCTGTTCTTGACCCCGCCTGCGGCGGCCGAATGTTCTGGTTTGACAAATCGGATGATCGGGTGCTTTTTGGTGATGTGCGTGATGAGAGCTGGGAATTGTGCGATGGGCGTAGGTTCGATGTCAAGCCGGACATGCTGATGGACTACCGCGACCTGCCGTTCCCCGACGGGACGTTCCGCATGGTGGTGCTCGACCCGCCCCACCTGCGCAATGCGGGGGAAACGAGCTACATGGCGCAGAAATACGGTTGCCTCGACCAAGAGACGTGGAAAGCTGACCTCAAGACCATGTTCAGCGAGTGCTTCCGCGTCCTGAAAGAGCATGGAGTGTTGATTTTCAAATGGAATGAGACACAGATACCCGTATCGCAGATTCTCAAGCTCACAGCGCACAAGCCACTCTTCGGCAACAAGCAGCCGAACCGCACGGGAACACACTGGATTGTCTTCATGAAGGATGACGCGAAATGAATAAACGGTACAAGGTTTGCCCACTTTTTTGGAGTGATTACGGCGATGAGCGCACCTTGATGAATATGGGTGTGTTTGAAAAGTTGCTGAACGAGGGTTGGCAGATTCTGCGGGTGGATACCATGCCGACAACGGAATTGCGTGATAACGCCGTCACAGCGACGAACGTCTACATCCTTGAGAGGGAGGCTAATGATGATTAGTCAATACGACAAGGACATGTGTTGCCTGTATATCGCTGAGGGGATGAACTACATCTGGCAACAACGAGAGAACCAAGAGCTTTCCCGAATACTTGAATCATTGGCCGATAGGAAGCTCATGAAGCGTGTCCATGGCGGGTATGCGATCACACTCAAGGGCCTGTTGGCAGTCAAGGCGTGGAGACTTCACCTGTTCCTGTTCCATCACCACGATGAATACAAGTACTTCAGGAGGAAGAAATGAGCAGGGCTGAGACCACCGCCATGCTGTCCAAGCTGGTGGAGAAGAGGTTGAGGAATCAGACCGCTTTTTGGGCGAGCGAGGTCAATTTCGACCGTAACACGCCCGACGAAAGGCGCGTGGACTACGTGGGCTTCAAGCCCTGGAACATCAACGGTGAGCCGGTGCCCGCAAGCGTCGAGAAAGGCTGCTTCGAGTTCTACGAGGTCAAGTCATGCATGGCTGACTTCACTAGCGGCAACGGACTGACGTTCTACGGCGATCAGAACTATCTGGTCTGCACGAAGGAACTGTGTGACGAGATCGTATGGCAGAAGATGGTGCCGCCGCGAGTGAACGCGATTCTGACACCGGATTCGACCGGCTCGAAACTGATTCTCGACTATGTGCAGTCCTACAACGACCTGTCATACAGGAGGCGTCCGGCAAGCGAAATCCTGTGGGCCATGGTCAAAGCTAACGGAAAGAGGACTAATTGAGCATCATGCTTGACGAGGCCAACGCTTACGAGCGTGGCATGGATGATGATTTGACTTTTCAGACGGTTCGTGAGCTTGCCGGTACAGCGTACATGGCCGGACGTTCCGCTCCACCAACCGACGCCGAGGTGGAGGCCGTGGCGAAACGGCTCTGCTGGAACAGCTGCGAATGGGATGGCATCGAAAGCGACTATGTGGCGAAGGACGAAGACGATGCATGGGATTACGCCGGTGAAATCTGCGGATATCAGGAAGACTACATCGCGCGGGCGAAAGAAGTGCTCGAAGTGGCACGTAAGGCGGTGACGGAATGAAGGCTGTTTTGATTGTTTTCACCATTGTCTTCGGTTTGCTTTCTTTCGCGTCGTTTGCGTCGATCGTCGCGTTGTTCATCGCCGACTGGATGGCAAAACACTTCTAGACCACATTCAAACCCGTCGAAATCGACGGGATAAGACAATCAAGGAGACGAAATGATAGGAAACAAGAATATTCAACGAGGGCTAATGGCCGTGCTTATGGCCGTAGCGATGGTTTTCCCGCTGGCCGGATGCGAGAACGAAGCGGATGCTGACGATGTTGAAGGCGGTAGTGACTGCATTGATGTGCGAGGCGACTTCGCTGTCGATGAGTGCAGAATCGAGTTGCACGACGGTAGGGCCGTGACATGCATCAGGTTCAACGTCTACAAGGGGGGAGGCGGTCTTTCCTGCGATTGGGACAATGCTAGCGGCAAGGACGGGGAAACGAAATAATGGAACATGAGCTAATCCCCGTATACACGAAGTTCACCGGTAACGGTGTGCGTGTGCAGAATGATTCTAAACTCATCGACTATCTGGATGATGGGTGGAAAATCATCAACGTCACGGCAGCGAACCCACTGGCATTGGACAACAATGAGGCCGTCGTGTTGTACGTGATCGAGAGGACTACTGCAAATCATTGGAGCAAACGGAATGAATGAGCCTACCGCCGACGAGATCATGAAAATGTTCGCGGTTGACATAGCAGTTCTTCGTCGTGGTAGGCGCAAGCCGTCTGAGAAGCCGCCAGTCGGAAAGAAGAAGGCGAAAGCGTCGAAAAAGCCGGTCAAGCTTACTGCGGAACAGCTCGCACGGAAACGTGAGCACACGCGACAGTGGCGGATGGCCCACCGTGAGCAAGTCTTGGAATGCAACCGCCGATACAAGCTTGCGCATCGTCCGACATTCCACCATTTCAGCCGTGAGGAACAGGCGGCCTACGAACGCAACTACTACCTGCTTCATCCCGAGAAGAGAAAACGGAAGCGGGAGACTGTTTGAGACGTTAATCCAATACCGGTTGCAAGGTTGGGTGCAACCGGTATACTAGACATGTTCCGGCATTAATCGCACGCCTTCGGGCACCGGTGCGGAATCAACATACCATGATTTTGGAAGGCGTGCGATTGGCTGACTGCAAACTGTTGCGTTGCGGGCGTGAACGAGACGATACCAGGCAACTCTGCCCCGAATGTGAACAGCGGCTCCTAGCCGACTTGGAATGGTTCACGAAGAACATCGGATTTTTGGAAACCGACAAGATGAACCGCATCAACAAGAATCATGACGCTGATGGTGGCGGGGGAGGATACTCTGATAATCCACCGTTGAGGGAGCAAGTGTTCGACCTGCTGTATGAGGGAGACGAACGGGATGATAGCGTGTGGGGCACACTATCCGCGTTCGCTAAATGCTTAGGCGTCGAATACCTGAATCACGATCCGTTGAACGTGTTGGCGCAGCGGATAGCCGTGAAGAAAACCAAGCAAGGCGAACCCGCGTGTCTATGCTCAACGGCAACACCCGTGTACGCGCTTGAAATCCGCATCGCCCGCGACAAATGCCAGCGCCTGTTGAATCAAGGCCATACGGTCAGCTTGGGCAATTGCCCCAACACCGACTGCAACATGCCACTATCGGCTGACGAGACGGCAAAGCAAGTCAAATGCCGTGGATGCAGGAACGTTTGGAACATCAACTTTTTGAGGACACTCATGCAAGACAAGATCAAACACAGCACTTACACGGGGACTGCTTCGGACATCAGAAGCAAACTCCAACAGGCTGGATACCTCGTATCCGCGAACACGTTGAAATCATGGGCGCACAGGGGCAAGCTCACCCCGGTACGCAAGGAAGGCAGACACCCAATCTATTGCATCGCGGACGTGTACATGCTGATGCAGCAAACCACTCCAGTGGACGATATTTGGGGACTCGTCGGAAAGGACAACCGGCAGTGAGCATCATCAGCATCACCGACAAGGGCAAGACCATCACCTATCACGCGCATCACATGCGCGACGTGATCGAACCAGTCAAACAGTACGGCATGTTCGGAGAGCAATTGAACGCGAAGAAAAAGCTCCACACGCTCACTTTCTACACGGAGGACTAATAATGCGAGTCAACATCGACTGCTCGTTAATCCTCCTACTGTTGTCCGGCATGCTGGCACTCCTGAAAATCGGGGGCCAATTCCCATACTCGTGGATATGGGTGCTCGCACCCATTTGGATACCACTACTCGCATTGGCCGGTATCACAATCATCCTGATAATCGCTTGGATTATCGGCGTCATAGGCGTACTCATTCTCGAAAAGTTCGGAGACTAAATTGCAGATCAGCGGCAAAACCAATAACATCAGTTACGCTCACACGAACGATGGTGGAGCAGACCTCAGAAGCAATGAGGATACGATCATCTGCGCGGGCAGTCAGACACTCGTGCATACGGGCGTGAGACTGGCTATTCCAGCTGGATACGTCGGCCTAATCTGCCCACGCTCAGGCTTGGCGTTGAAACACAACATCACCGTGATGAACGCGCCCGGCGTAATCGACGCGAACTATCGTGGCGAAGTCGGCGTAATCCTCAGAAACATGGGCGAACAGGCGTTTGAAATCCATGAGGGAGACCGGATAGCGCAGATCGTGTTCCTACCATACGCGCACATGCAATTCGAGCCAGTCAACGAACTGGATTCTACCGAACGTGGCGATAAAGGATTCGGCAGCACCGGCAGATGAGCCGACAACAAGAACACTCGCCAAACAGATATTCGACAACCCAAGACAGGAGCAATCTTGAGAGTCTACATCGTCACCGCAAACGCCGGAGACAGAAACGACTACAGCGATTTCTACATTCCGGATGGCCACAGACCTCCGTTTTCGTGGTGGACCATGGCCGAATACTTATACAGCGGATACGCCGAGGAGGTCAGTATCATGGGCGTCTATTCCACGCGCGACCAAGCCGAAAACCGCGTCCGTGAACTCGATCGCGAACACTTCGACAAACTCCAAATCTTCGAATGCGTCTTAGACGCGAACTGCTGGAAATACGTAGGAGGCTACGCGGAATGAGCGAGACAATCACAGCGGACCATCTGAACGCCACGCACTTAGGCAAGCGAATCACCATCAACGGCAAGCATGGCACCGTCATGTCAGGCAAACTGAAAAAAATCAGCGCCGACTACGCCATCATGCCCGATTTCGTGTCTTACGGCCCCTGCGAAGAATACATGCCCAAACCATTGAGGTACAGGAAAAACGTTCACATCATCATGCACTTGTCGAACCAAGTCAACGACGATATCAAAGCAATCGTACGCGAGGACACGGAACTACAGGTAGAAGACGAACCACGCGTGGAAGACGCTTCATAGCCCGCACCATGACACAGACAGGTTGACCATTTTCCTGACGTCGGCAAAATGGTCAACCTCGAAAAAGGAGATGCAATGAAATGGTTCACCAGCGACCTGCATTTCGCACACCCATTCGTGGCCGCGCTACGCGGTTACGCGCGACCAGGATACGCTCGCGACGAATCAATCAAACAACAGGCCGAACACGACGGCAGACAACTCAAGGATTGTGTTGACTGGCGTCGGCACGATGCCGACATCATACGAACGATAAACACATACGTCGGCAAGGAAGACGAACTCTACATCCTCGGAGACATCAGTTCCGGTGGTACGTGGAGCGTAGACCAAGCGATAATGCGCATCCAAAACCTGCATGTACCACGCAAACGCAGACACCTGATTCTCGGCAACCACGAACTGCACAGCTCCACCCGCACGCTGGAAAAGTTGGCAAGCGTGTTCGTGGAAGTCGGAAGAGTCGGCATCACCGAAATCAGAGACGTGTGGGGCAACAATCCACACACGGTATTTTTAAGCCACTACCAATGGCGTGAAGACTTCACGCAAAGCAAACCCCTAGGCGCAGTCTCAACCAATTGGAACGCGCCGGAATTAGCCGAATACGCGATACCACGCATGAACAACACGCTGCTTCTGCATGGACACACGCACGCGCATGACCCGCTTGAGTTCGGCAGGCATCACAATGAGATCAACGTCGGATTAGACGCATGGTGTTTCGAGCCAGTCAACGAAGCCGAATTAGTGGACAACTGGCTACAAACCGCGTTAAGCAACGTCTGAGTGGTCTACAATGGCCCTGTTAACAACAAATGCGTTTAGCGAGTGTTCGCCAAACGTTGGAAACCGGCTTCATCATCCTCGGGATAACGGAACCGCGCTTCGATACCCTGCGATTCAAGGATCGCGGCTATCTCCCTGCTGCGGGCATTGACGATCGCGTAATCGCCTTTGTCCCGTCCGTAACGGTCGTAGTGTTCCTGCGAACGATAGTAGAGCAAGTCAACATGGTCAGGCGGGTTGCCTTGGACTTCCTCAATCCCGTCCACCGCATCCAACGCGGCCTCGACCGCTTCGACATGCTGCGTGAGCATACTTTCCAACCATGCCTGCACGTCTGCCGGTGGTTCCGCCTCGCCAGGCTTCTCCCAACGTTTCACCGTCAACACGGCATTGCCGAAACGGTCGGCAAGCATCTTCTGACTGATGCCGCAGCGTTCCCGTGCCGCGCGAAAAGCGGCCTTCGATCCAAACGTCATCAAACCTCCAGACAATCATGAAAACACGGAAAACGTCGGTTCCAGCATGAAAAACACGCTGGAACCGGCAGAACAACGATTTTCAGCGGAATACGTCACGCCTTGACGCAATCGAACACCAGCAAATCGGAATCATCGGAATCCGTTCCGATCTTGGAGTCAAGACGCCACCCGTTTTCCTCAAGACACCGTTTGATGTCCTCCGTCCAATCATCCGCATCCACGTCGGACGGGGTGAACTCCAAGTCGTCCACAATCTCCCTATCCTCATGGAAATCGATGAAGTAATCGTAGATGCGGATATGGAACGTCGAATCCACGTCAAGCGGGTTCCTGAGCACCGCATTGTTCGGCTCCATCACGTCGATGTAGGCGTTGTGGGCTTCGATGCGCTCGGTCCATCCGCTGATGGTTTCAGGATCGTTCAGGTCGATGAACCAGTCCATGAGCTGCTCGGTGGTCAACGTGTCTGAGTAAGCCGAAAGCTCTTCGTACAGCTTGTCGTAATCGGATTGCGTGGACTCCTCGTCAGCGACGAGCCGCTCATACTTGGCACGGAGCCGTTCGGACGGGATGCAAAGCCATGCGTCTTCGGTTTCGCCGTCCTTGTCGAGCTGGCAATCATAGACGCGCTTTCGTAATTCCGACTTCGGGAACTCCAGTGCGAATGTGCCAGTCTCATTCCACTTGTGGCCTCTGGTTTTTTCGATACGAATGGTAATCATTTCAATCTCCTTGTGATTGTGGGGATGCCTTGATGCTTCCCGTTTGTTGCTAACTACAATATATGTTACCAAAGGTAACATTTCAAGTCGGGCGTGTTGTGGAAATCAATCCTCCTTGCCCAGGTAATCCTGCAATCCGTCGCCAGCTTTGCCATTCAGCCCGCGACGGGACATGTCGTAATAGTCGAGCATCTGCGGACTGTTCCACCCGCCTGCGGCCATGATGTCCCTGTCCGGCACGCCAGCGTCACGGGAGAGCGTGCAGAACGTTCGCCGCAATGAATGCGGCGAAATATCCGGCACGCCCACGCGCAATGCCACGGACGATACGATGCCCACGGCGGTCTGCTGCCGCAGACGCGCGCCGGAATCCTCACGGAACACCGCACCACGCCTACGTTCGCCAATGAGTCGTGCGAGAGCTTCGGCCGCATCGGAGGGAATGGCCACACGCTGAGACCAGTCGCCCTTGCGGTCGAACCGCACCCACGGACGCCCGTCATCCAGATGACAGTCTTCGACATCCAACCCAAGCGCCTCGCTAACCCTCGCACCGGTCAACAGCAGCAGACTGCACAGGGCATCCGTCCGCGCACCCATACCACGCGCTTCGTCCAGAAAAAGCCTAGCCTGCTCGCGGGTGAGGTACGTGCCATCCGAATGACCGTACAGTTTCGGCCTACGCACATGCTCGCCCGGATCGCAGTCGATATACCCCTCCTCGCAGAGATAGCGGTAGAGGCAGCAAACGACGCTCAGATTCCTGCACACCGTGTTTTTCGCCGCTGGCCGCATGCCGTCGCCATAGGCGGCGAACACCTCGATATGAGTGCGCTTCGCCCGCAGCATGTCGATGCCGTTATCCGCACACCAGCGGAGCCATCGCGATACGACGCTCCGATACTGCGCCCTTGTACCCGGCGTCAGGCCGGCGAGAAAACCGGCGATCATGTCGCTCACCGTTTCCATATGCGCACCGTCTCCTTGCAGATCAAGGGCTTGTCGGACGGGCCTTTGACGAATGGCGGTATCCACTGCCTGCGCCTCAGCGAATGATTCGGACCATACACCTGATCCCTCCAGAAGCCGCGCACGATGAAACGATGCGAATACTCACGTCGCACCCGCTCGTCATCATCGGCGCTTCCGCCAGGACGATGCAGGTTCTCGCGCAGCACCAGCATCTTGACCTTGCGTATTTCGGGGTCGAAACGCGGCGGCAGTGGATGCTCCATATTAGGTTTCGCCGGTTTTGCCTCGCAGATATGCGGTTCCGCGCTCAACGCCCATACCGCGTGCAGCAGATCGTAGAACCATTGGATACCGCCGACATGCCTGTTGAAAACGTCGCTGGTGATTTTGACGACCGGCAGCGAGAATGATTTCGCGTCGCATTCCGTAAGGCCGCATGGATGGTCCGTGAAGCCCATCAGTTCGATATCGCCGTCGCCGTCGCATTGCCAGAAGAGTGCCGACACGTGGGCGGCTCCGACCTTCCTTCCCGTCGCATCGTCGATCACGGTGAATGTGACGGTTTGGATACCCCCGTCGAAGAAGATAAGCCCGCTTTGTGCCGGCGCGTCCATTTTCGGGAAATCGCCTGCCTGGACGGTATCTTCCGCCAGCGCCGTCATGTCTCGGCTGATCCACCAAAGCTGCGCGACGGCGAGATTGTCGGCGGAATTCCAAGCCGCTTCCATGCTCCGCTCGTATTGCGAGTGCGCAGCCATCTCCTCCTTTAATGCGACCCGCTCGTATTCCGCGAGTTTGTCGCGGATCAGCGGAAGGTGCGATGGGATGAGGCGAAGTCGTCTGTTCCTACTGCGCGTCATGTCAGTCAGCCTCCCCAAGACGGTCGAAAACCTTGTCATACGCTTTCGTCACGCATTCCAAACCCATGCGGTAGACGCTCACGCGATCATGGTCAGACTCCGCCATGCGGCGCTGCCAATCATGCGGGAACGCCACGCTCAACAACGTCTCCCGCACGTCCGGTTTGACAACCTCGATTTTCTGCGGGAACATCGCATCAAAAGTGAGGACACACAAGGCGTAAGCCACCTGCAACGTTCGGTCAGACACGTAGCGGAAAGACTGTTCCGCCACGCGGTCAATCTCTTCCATAGACCACGGAACGGTAGCCGCCAACTTCGCGTACTCTTCCGCATCCTCATAATCCAAGCCGCCATTCATCGAATTGTCCTGAACCGTATCCACCAGGTATTCGTACAGTTCACCGATGATGCCCGCCGTGGAATGGACGAACACAGGCTCAAAATCAATAAAATAACTGCCGAACCACAGGCCGCAGACATGGCCCACATAGCCGGTAAGCTCACGCGGCAGCATATTCACGTCAATCATCACAACACCTCGATTTCATCGTTGAACCCCATGAACTCCTGAGTGGTGAACCCGCCATCCTTGACAACGCAGTACAGCCAACCCTGGAATCCACCCAAGCGCGCGTAACGCATCCCACGAATCAAGTCACGCAACCACGCGTACACAAGATACGTTTTCGACACGGGACGCCAATAACGCTTACGCTCGACCATATCAAAATGGTCATATGCATACATTTGCTGACCAACGTGAAAATCAGCCCACAATTTCAATGTTTCCATGACACTCACGCCTCCCTCGAATCAACGTCACCGAACAGTTCATAACGCAACTGCACATCAGCATCGAACATCGCCTTGTACGCATCACCAAGAGACTCATAGAAGACGCCATCCACACGCCAACCTTCGTAGCCCTTGGAATCCAACGAACGGAACTCTCTCAGCGCACCAAGCATCATCTTGCGCATCAATCGATAATCCGGCACGCTCTTATGAAAATTACCGTCGAACCGGTCAGCAGCAACGTAAGCGTCACGCGCTTTAGCCGTATCGAATGGGACAACAGTACCAATCGGCTCATGGTCGAAATTGAAAGTGTTGACACCGTAAGGCCAATAAACAGCGTAAAAATGACGGGACATGATAGAATCTCCTTGCAAATGGTTTGGTTGAGTTAATTACTGTTTGCAATGGCCGGACGATATTCCTAGTACCGTCCGGCCAAACTTTTCAGAACAGGCAATCCATATGACGCGGATCAGGCAGATTGTCGGCAGCGGCGTTGATAACCGTGCTGAGATACGCGGTCAACAATGCTGGACGCCTGCCGATCTCCCTCAACACGGTTTGAATATTCGAGTCGATGGACGAATAGCCGGTAGCCTCCAAAGCGGCCTTAACCTGCTGTGCTGTGATGACGACACGTGACATTTCATGCCACCTCGACAATCTCATGCTGAGCGAGGTACGCGGCCACGGACTCTTCCAACGTTTGGTCACTGCCACGCTGGTAGTAGTCACGGTACGCAACCACGCCACTCTTACCGTCGAACGCGACATATGCGACGCGACGGCCCTTGGAATCACGGAAGCCACGCGGCTTATGCACATATCCACCAAACACGTCAGCCAACTCCTTGACCGACTTGCCACCTGGAATCGTGACCACGCGCGCCTTGACGCCATGCTGCGCAATCACCTTCGGCGTATCATTGGACGGAATCGGCGGCGCTTCGGGAATCTCAACCGTATCCGGCTCAGGCTCAACCGACTGCGGGGTGACAACCGGCAAATCATCGTAAGTTTCGCACATCTCAGGATGGTCACGCTCGGCCGGGGTGAGGAATGAAATGTCACGTGACACAACCATGCCGCCATCCTCGTAGGACAATTCCCAACCATGCTCACGGTCGGCGTCCGACAGGCTCACGCCATGCGCCGTATAATCCCCACAATCAGGGGAAACCATGCAATCGCCACGCTCCACGATCAACGGCACGTCACCGATCTCACTCACCGCCTGAGCATAATCAGAGCCGTTAGGATCAAGCCACGTGCCACCATCGGCACGATACGCGGCGGCCACACCACGCACCGCCTGAGCATTCTTCACGCCCGGAATCATCCGCCATGATTCAACACCATCCTTCATCTCGAAACGCCACACGCTAGGCGTGTTGACGGAATCGAAAAACATGAAGACACTGGACGAATTGACTGCCCACAGACCGTTAACCTTGTTCGACATTTTTAAAACTCCCTTGTATAAAAACTTGATTATTTGATGGGCCGTTCACCGCACGGCCCTGAGCGGTTTCACCATTCCAAAACCTTGCTACCGTCAACCAAAACGTATGACGTGCCGGATTGATTGCCGTCAACGCTTCCACGCCACTCGCAGATACGCTCGTAACCGTCCGAAGTGCTGCCGTCCTCCATGCCGCACTGCGGAATGTTGGACAACTCACGGTAGCTCGCTAGGTCGGCTTGGCTGTAATCCTTCGTGGCATAAGTCTCACGCCACCACGTCCACTGCTGCTCAGGCGTGCCATGCGGATCGGCAACAGGCTGATCACTCAACGCCGGGGAACAGGCCACGCCGAAAGCCAACAGGCCAACAAGCACGGCAACAAGCATGGTAATCTTCTTACGCATTTTTAAAACACCTCGATTGTGTAAAAAGGATTGATAGCGCCCGACATGGCAAGAACGGGCGTGATTGATAGGCTCACGCCCGAAGGCCAGGGGGAAGGTGAAGGGGAAACGACGCCCTCAGCGTGCATGAGAGTATCGGCTGATGATACGCTCCGCCTGGCTCAGCGCGCGCGCCTGCAAGTCGAGCAGAGACTCGCCACGGAACGCCATGCTTGCATCATGCCCGTCTGCCATGTACCGGCGCATTTCGGACGGAGTGAAGAACCGGGCGGCGATATCCACGTTGTACACGAGAGCGCACCCGCCGTAACTGTATTCCCGCCAATTGTCCGCGCCGTTCAGCAACAGCGCGCGACGTGATCCGAAGTGGTCGGGAAGAACGGTTTCTGGCATGTCGAGCGAATCAAGCAATGCCAGTGCGGTTTCCTTCACGCCCTGGTTCCACTTGCTGCGGGGCTTGAACTCGGCTTCGATATTCTTGTAGGTCTCATCAACGGTATACATTTTGATACTCCATTCCAGCCCCCTTGCTAGAATAAGAGGGCTTAGTTAGTTAGTCAGTTAGTCAGTTAGTTAGTTGGTTAATAATTACTGAGCAATTGAGCCGGATAGCTGCAACTATCCGGCTCTACTCATTCGTGAGCTACCGCACCCATAAAGAGCACCGGTAGCCCTGGCGGATTACTTAGAATCTGCCGAAGTTTCAGAATCAGAATCAAGCAATTTGCGCGGATTAGCAATCTTGAGAGCATCGCACAATCGCAGTGCAGTATCAAGCGACACCGCCCGAACATTGCGTTTACCTGTCTCAATCTGCGCAATCTCGACATGATGCACGCCACTACGTTGCGCTAACTCACGTTGCGTTAGACCGCGCTTCATCCTTAATTCTTTCAAACTCATGGCCCTTACTCCTAACTTGGATTAGAGGCCATTGTAGACCACTCAGACAGCGCGGGACAATTCCATGCCGGACACCGCGCCACGTTGGCGACTCGACGACGGTTCAGCCTTGCATGATGTGAGGGTGCATCATGCCTAGTCGCATTCCGTCGCGTCTCTGTCGCGTCCACTCTTCAGTTGTCAATCATCCATGCCGCGCCTGTTAGGGGGGCTTCGTGTCACCGGCCTTGCGGTGGTGGTCTCCGTGGTGGTGGCCTCTCGTTCATCTCTGTTCCTTTCGTTGTCGTTTGCTTGATGGCTCTCACTATATACGCTATCCAGTCAGATAGCAAACCAAGACAACACAGACACCACCAAAACCATTGCAAACACTAGTATTCGTCGGCGTGTCGCAACCACACGACGGCGACACAAAGACAGCGGACACCACAGCCACGGCCACACCCAGGGACGCCACGACATCCAGAGCACGACGGCCACGCCACGGCACGACCACAGCCACGCCATGGCCACGACGGCCACGACGGGCACGGACATGATCGCATAAGAGGAACGTGCCCGCGCGATACCACACGACACGCCAAAACACAATCGCACAAACGTTCCAACGTTGCACCATGCAACAAACACCCCCGTGGGGGAGCCTCCCCCGGACACAAAAAGCAAGGCCGCTGGCTCTCTAGTGCTGACGCTGAATGCTCGCTGGAACATTTTTGGATTACCCGTTACTCACGAAGTCTTCACATATTTAGTGGTTGCAACCGTTGTTGCACCCTACATATTGTGTATAATGTTCCTTGGATTGATGTTGATGGCGGTGAAGCTAGCTTAAGCCACATCAACGTCTGGCCGTCCACTCACAAGGGGAGTGTGAGGATTCTAGATGCGGTACGGTCAGCAGTCCGACCGGTCTATCCCGGACGTGGCCTATATGGACTCGTACCTATTATTTTGGGCTGGTCTGCAATCCTGTTGGCACAGCCTTTTGGTTGCCGGGTTCGATTCCCGGGGTTTGCTCTAGGTTTCATGGGGTAGCTGCCTATGAGATCGATGGCATTGCTCGAATATCTCCGCTGGAACATGTGGGGGATAAGAGGCTCCCTGCCTTAATCAGGTGGTTGATGACCGAAGGGGAGGCACGGCCAAACGGGTGCATAGATGTTTCACGTTCCTTGCCGTTGGTGGTAAAGCCCATTCCACCATGCCGAACGTCTTTCCGACTTGGACGTTAACTAAGTCGGGTATATGGCATTGGTGCAACCGGTAGCATTACGGTCTCCAAAACCGTCGATGTTGGTTCGAGTCCAACATGCTGTGCTCAGCCTACCCACAGGCTGTGGGAAAGGTCTTCGGAGTCGTCTTGTGGCGGCTCTAGTTTTAGCTGACCCGCCTAGTCTGCGGGAACAGTCTCCTGAGTCGCTGCGGCGGCTCTTGCATTTTGGATGCTTGGCAGAGTGGCTTATTGCACCACCTTGCTAAGGTGGCGACCGGGAACGGTTCGGGGGTTCGACTCCCTCAGCATCCGCGCGCCGTGGCTGGCGGTAAAAAGCCATTGTGATGATGCCATTGGTTCCTTATGGCTCTCTGGGGGTTGAACGAGCGTCCCATGCTCCTGTTGTGGGTGGAGTGTGGGACGCTTGTTCTTTTGCTTTGGTGGCGGAATGGTAGACGCGGCGCACTCAAAATGCGCTACCTGTAGGGTGTGAGGGTTCGAATCCCTCCCGGAGCACTTGGGTTGGTTGATCTGAGAACTTTTCCTGCTGGGATGTTTCCCCTTTGGCGTGTTTTCCTGCTCAGCACCGGCCAACCCTGTTTTTGTGGAGGCATTGTGGCGTGGTCTAGTTCCCATCGTGATGAACGGTTCAATCCTGATTGGCCGCGTGTCCGTGCGATGATTCTTGAACGGGATGGGCATAGGTGCCAGTGGCCGGTCAAGGATGATTACGGGAATGTTCGCCTGTGCGGACGGTATGGGAATGAGGTTGACCATAAGGTTCGTAATCCCGTCCATGATGATGATCGTCCTGAGAATTTGTGGGTGTTGTGTCGTTGGCATCATCAGCGGAAGACCGAGGGTGAGTCTGCTGAGGTTCGTCGTGCGAAGGGTAGGAGTCGGAGGGAGAAGCGTTGGTATTCTCACCCGGCTTTCAAGTGAATGAGTTCATGTGCGCGGTTGCCGGTTGCGCTAATCCGGTGTGTGCGAAGGGATTGTGTCGTTCGCATTACGACCGTGACCGTTATTCGGGGTCTCCGCTGAAGCCGTTGCGTCAGCGCATGTGTCCTCAATGCCATACGTGGTTTGATCCGAAGCGTTCCGACCAGTTGTTTTGTTCTGGGCGTTGCCGTGTGGCGTATAAGCGTGCTCGTGATGATGATAAGTCGTTGCCGGTGAAGCCTGAAACGACTATGTATGTGCGTCCGGTTGACGTGTCCGAGCTTGAGTCCGAGCTTGTTGTTGAGTCTTTTACTGATTCTCAGGTGGTTGAGAAGTGTGGCGGCTTGTGCGCGAAATGCCATGAGCTGGTTGATGTTGGTTCGAGTGGTGCCGATGGTGCCGCTTTCGTGTGGAAGGTTCCGTTGGAGAAGTCGCATAGTGCGACTTTGGCGAATCGTCTGCTGGTTCACAAGCGTTGCGAGGGTGGAACGTCCTAGCTTCGCGTATTGCCTGAAACGGGCGGATTGTGAGGCTGGCTGTGGCTGGTAATGGTCGTGGTGCGCAGAAGTCGAAGAATCCGATTCTTCGTGCGCCTGATAGTCCGATGGGTTTGGAGTTTCCTGCTGTTCGCCCTGATGGGCAGGAGTGGCTTGAACGGACGAAGAAGTGGTATGAGTCGCTTCGTGTCAGTCCGTTGGCTCAGCGTATGGGTGTTGAGGCCGACTGGTACGCGGTTCAGGATTTGGCGTTGTTGAAGGATGATTTCTGGCGTCCGAAGACTAAGGGCCGTTGGATGTTGGCTTCCGAGATTCGTCAGCGTGAGGCCACGTTGGGCATTACGCCCGAGGCTCGTGTGAGGTTGAAGTTCGATGCTCCGCAGCCTGACGATATGAAGGCTTCCGCGTATGAGGGCGATACTGAGGGTGCTCGTAACGTTCAACGGAACAGGCAGCGTGCTTCCGCATTGGGTTTGCGTGTCATTGATGGTGGTGCCTGATGCATACGCGGATTCCCGAATTACATGGCGAGGATTTGACTCGTTCGATGGGAATGTTCGCGGTCTGGTGGATTGAGACTTTCTTCCGTGTAGGTCGTGGTGGCGGTGTTGGCCTGCCTGAGACGTTCGACATGGACGAGTACGTGTTCATGCTTCACGCCTATGCGTTGACCGAGTGGGGTACCCGCCGGTTCAATCGTGTGTTCTATTCGCGTGCGAAGGGTAAGAACAAGTCCGGTAAGGCCGCTGGCATTTGCGCGTTCGAGGGTTTGGCTCCTTGCAGGTTCGACCATTGGGCGAAAGAAGGGGAGACTTACGAGTTTCTGGGCGAGGTCTACCCGTATGCGAAGGGTGAGCCTGTTGGACGCATGGTGCAGATGCCGCAGATTCTCTGCTTGGCTACCGCCGAAGGCCAGACTGGTAACATTTTCGATTCGATTTACTACAACTGCGATCAAGGCCCTTTAAGCCAGTTGAAGGGTGTCGGCCTTGATGTTGGTCGTACTCGTATCGGCTTGCCGGAGGGTGGGGAGATTGTTCCCACCACGAGTGGTGCCGCGTCCAAGGATGGCGGTTTGGAAACGTTCGCCGCCTGCGATGAAACCCACTTGTACAACACGAACAAGCTTCGCAACATGTACAAGACCGTTCAACGTAACCTCGGCAAACGTAAAGGTGATGCAGACCCGTGGATTCTTGAAACGTCCACCATGTACAAGCCTGGCGAAGAGTCCATCGCTGAAACATCGTACAAGTATGCGTGGGATACCGCTTCGGGCAAAATCAAGCATCGTAGCGGCATCTACTTCGACCATGTGTATGCGAACATCGACTTGGATGATTTCGCTGACGAGAAGAAGGTTCTCCGCGCCTTGCAGGTCGCGTATGGTGCGAGTGCGAAGAGTTCGGACGGTAAGGATCATCTGATATTGCCGGATGGTCGTATGACCGTGTTGAATGCTGATGGTGTTGACCCCGAGGGGCACACGTATTGGGATGGTGAGCTTGGCCCGTCGAAGGATGGGTGGATTGACCTGAATGGTCAGATGGATCAGATTTACCAGCCTGATTCAGACCCTGCGGATTCGATGCGCTACTATTTCAACACTTTGTCGAGCGTGCATGATGCTTGGCTTACGGAGTCCGACATTCAATCCCACATGCTGTATCGGGATGAAATGCACACCGCGTTCAATTCGATTCGTTTGGATGGCGCGTGGCAACGGTTCGTGACGAAACGTGAGCCTATCACGTTGGGGTTCGATGGTTCCGTGTCGGATGATTCGACGGCACTTGTGGGTTGCCGCGTGTCCGATGGCATGTTGTTCCTTATCAAGTTGGAGTCCGCTCCTGATGGGCCTGAGAAGGCCGCTTGGCGTGTGAACCGTGATGCGTTCGACGGCATGGCCCGTTGGATGATGGACAACTACAATGTGGTCGGCTTCTTCGCTGATGTCGCGTATTTCGAGCAGATGATTGGCGGTTGGGAGAAGGATTACGGGAAGAAGTTGAAGGTCGGTCCGCGTAAGAGCGGCGACAAGATCAAGTTCTGGACTAACAACTGGTATAAGGACATGCAGGTCGCGTTGGATAACGCGCATACAGCGTTCCGTTACCCGTATACGGAGCCGGATAAGAAAAGCAAACCGGTCAAGGATGATATCGCGTTGCTTGCTGATCCGCGGTTGGTGAATCATTTCCGTAATGCGCGTAGGCGTGAGACCCGTACTGGGTATGCGATTTATAAGGAGTCTCCTAATTCGCCGGACAAGATTGATGCGTGCATGGCTGGCCTGTTGGCTTATACGGCTCGTGGAAAGTATTTGGAGTTGGCTGAGGTTAAACGTCGTTCCGCTCCGATGAGAATTTACTAGGTGGTGATTTCGAGTGTCTGACTCGTTGATGATTAAGAACGCTTCCGATGATGACGATGATGCTTACGTTATTACCAATCTGGCGCGGGAGTGGGGCGCTCGTCTGCCGTATCTTGCCGAATTGAAACTGTTCAAGGATGGCAGGGAGATGGTGGATGCGAACAGTGTGCCTCAAGGCACTGATCCGAACGCTGCCCCAGTGTACAAGCTGATGCGCCAGTTGGGTGTTGTGAATCTCGCCCGTCGTATCAGTGAGAGCGTGACCGACCGTCAGCAGCCTAATGGTTTCCGTAAGGTCGAGGATTCCTCGTTGAAGGATACTGATGCCGATAGGATGGCGAAACAATGCGGCCTGAATTTTATTCTTCGTCGCAATATGCTGCCAGACAAAGGCGATTACGGATGCTCGTTTGGCTTGGTTTCCAATGCTGGACGTGGGAGATTCATCACGCCTCTCAGCCCTTGGGAATGCTGGATGGATGTTGGTGAGACTGCTGCTATCCAATACACGTATCTGGACCGCGAGAACAAGGAAGTCATTCGATTGTATCGTCTTGTTGTTGATGACAGCAAGACCACGACGAAAGTGTATTCCAAGACGGCACAACGTGAACATGATCGTTCCGTTGTTGATCCTAACGATGTTTCGTCGGTTGCTAAGTTCGCGTCTGATGCGAAAGCTTGGGAGCCTGGTAGCGATTGGGAGTGGGCTGAGGATTCACAAGCATCTGATTTCTCTTATGCGGAGGGATGCGATTCGCTCCCTATCGTACGTTTGAGCACGGTTGACGGGCAGGGATTGTTCGAGCCGTATCTGCCGATGCTGAAACGTATCGACCGTGAAACGTTCGACCGTTTGTGCATCACGATGATGCAAGCATTCCGACAGCGTGCCATCAAAGGCACCGTTCCAACCACGTACACCGAAGAGGATCAGGAAGTCATCGACGGAGACAAGCAGGCTGGTGATCCTATTGATTTGGCATCCACGTTCGCGGTTGGCCCTGCGGCGTTGTGGAAGCTTCCTGATGGTGTTGATATTTGGGAGTCTCAGACCACTGATACCGGTTCTTTGCAGAACAACATCATGGCCGATGTGAAGCAGTTGGCTTCCGCCGCTGGCATTCCGTTGGATATTCTTTCGCCTGACGTGCAGGGTTCCGCCAATGGTGCTGAGTTGAAGCGTGAGACGTTGAAGTTCAAAGTGCAGACGATGAACGAGTTGGATTCTGAGCCTATCGTGCGTATGGTGCGTATGGCTTTGGCCGCGTCTAAAACCGCGAATGCTTCGGCGTCCGAGTTTGAGATGGTGTGGAAGCCGATGGACACGACCAGTTCGCTGGAACAGGCTCAGGCTTGCCAGTTGTTGTATCAGAGTGGCTTGTTGGCGCGTAGGACGATTCTCACGCACAAGATGGGCTTCACCGCTCAGGATGTGTCGGAGGATGATATGAACCGTCTTGCAGACCAGTTCAACATTTCCGGCCAGGCTAATAAGAGTAATGCGAAGCCTGTTGCTGCTGTGGAACCGGCTACGGGTTGGGATGATGAAACCCAGTCCGCTGTGGATGGTTTGCCGAACGTCGAGGGTGAGCTTGTCGATGAATGCGAGTCCGAGTCCTGATGGCCGGTAAGTCGCTTGAATCGTTGTCTAACACGCTTGAACAGGCTCGTGCAACGCTGGTGAACCAGTATGTGAGTCAAGCCCACAGAATGTGGGACATGCTGACGCCCGCTGACTGGTGGAATGATGGTATGACGTTTGCCGTCGCATCCCGTATGGCGTTGTTGGAGATGGCGTTGATTCAGCAGGTGCGTCGTTTGGGCGTCTCCTATGCGAATGAGACGTTGAAGCTTGTGGGCGTCACTCCGAAGGGGGATGTGCCTAGTTTGGTGTTTCCTCGTGACAATACCGATCCGTGGCTTGTGGCGCAACGTCCGGCTGACACGTATCGGAGTCTTGCGGTGAAAAACCCCACGATTCGTCCTGAAACGTGGCCTAGCAAGACCGATGAGATATTCAGCGAGGTTGATAAGTGGATTGAACAGGCGTTCAACCGTTTGCAGACCACTGTTGACGAGGATGTTTCGAGGGCGCAGACGAGCGCCACGCTTGAACGGTACAAGGATAGCAAGGTGTTGGAGTATCGCAGGGTGTTACATCCCGAACTGTCCAAGACGGGTTCTTGTGGCTTGTGCGTGGTGGCGGCTGACCGATGGTATTCGACGGCTGACTTGTTGCCGTTGCACGCTAACTGTCATTGTGGTGTGGCACCGGCTGGCAGTGATTACGATCCGGGTTTCCAGTTGAATCAGAAGGATTTGAAACGCTTGTACGCCGAGGCTGGTGGTACTACCGCGTCCGCGTTGAAGCAGGTGAAGGTCAAGACCATTACTCATGGCGAGTTGGGCCCTGTGCTTCTTGCCGAGGATGCGAAGGATACGCCCAGTCCAGTTCCGTCGAAGGCTTCTGACGCTTGGCATACGCCTGACCGTAAATCCACGTTGGCTCAGTGCCGTCGTATGGAGAATCGGGCAATCGAGTTCAATCGGCGTTACAAGGAAGTGCAGAAGGCCGGTAAACCGGTGACTTTCCGCTATGAGGGTAGGACGTTCACGTTCAAGCCTTCCAAGAATTTGAAACAGGCTATGGCATGGCAGAAGACCATGCTCAACCAGATGCGGTCGATGCTTGGCGAAGCCGCATAACACTATTGAAAGGATTCAAGCCTAATGGCTGATGAAAATACCAATACCGCTGAAACGGCGGCATCTACGAATGCGCCTGAAACGGGCGTGAACGCGCAGCCGAAGGACACTGCCACTTCTCCTGTAGCCGCCGATACCGCGACTCAAAAGAATGGTGCGGATGACCTTTCCGAGAAGTTGGGCATGTGGAAGCATCAGGCTCGTGAGAACGAGCAGAAGATGTATGAGAATCGTGATCGTGCCAATGCCGCCGAAGCGAAGCTTGCCGACACTGAGGGCGCTCTTGCCAAGGCGAACGTGCAGATAGCCCGTTTGAAGGCGCAGAAACTGCATCCAGAGATTACCGACGAGGCTTTCGACACTTTGTGTGGGGAGACTGAGCCGGAAAAGATTTCCGAATGGGCTGACGCTTTTGTGAAGTTCATGCCGAGCAAGACTGAAACGGTTGAAGCGGGGCAGAAAAAGAATGATGGGAATGCTCCATGTGAGCCATCGCCGGAGTTGGCGAAGGAGTTGCAGAGCAGAAACATGCATGTGTGCAAGCCGCAGTCAAGCGTTTCCGACGCTTACAACTACGGCGTGAAGCATTCCGAAATCAAGAAATAGTTTTATAAGGAGATAAATATGGCCAATCAGATGGTTCATACTGTCGCCAAGACCGCTCCGAAGGATGACCAGTCTTGGCTTATCAATCGTATCACCGATGGTGTGCGTGAAGCACAGCTTGACTTGTCTACGTTCACCAAGGACAAGTCGCATGAGAACGATTACTTCGCGTCCATTACCGACGATGATTACGAGGCTTGGACTAAATCCGGTATTCCGCTGGCTCAGATTACTGGAACCAACAACTATGGCCCGTACGATCCGAACGCTTCCGATGGCCGTAATGGCACGATCATCGGCTTCTTGGAGTCTCAGGTGCATGTGCAGTTCACTCGTACCGGTTTCGAGGATCAGTATCCGACTGTCGGCGTCCGCTATATGGGTGTTATCGATAAGAAGAATCTGCCGTACACCGTTGATTTCAGCAAGGCGAAGTTGGAGGGATTGTTCCTTGATTATGACAAGGGCGCCGCAGCTCCGCATGTGACCGTGTTGAATCCGGCAACTGCCGCCGCATCCGCAAGTGACACCAGCCATACTGCCTGAGTTTAGTTTCTACCCGTTTGAAACCCGCCCATCATGGCGGGTTTTCGCATATTAGGAAGGTTTTTCAATGAGTCTGTTGAATAAGGACATCATTACTCCCGACGAGGCTTCCGCCATCGTGCTGGGAGCCTATCAGACAACTACGGCAGCTTTGCCGTTCGCTTCCATCCTGCCGGACCAGTTCACCGGCTTGTCTGTCGAGTGGACTCCGAATCAGGATGATCCTGAGGTTGATGAGATGAAGTTCTCCACTTGGGATGCTGAGGCACCGTATGGTCGTACTGTTGGCGGCGAGAAGCTGTCCTACACTTCCATGCTGCCGTTGCGTAAGCGTATGCGCGTGTCCGAAAAGGACATCGCAAATGGCAACATTTCCATGACCAACGGAGATTTGAAGACCACTCTGAGCGATTATTTCGTTCAGTTGGGCAAGGAATTGGCCTACCGTCTGGAGAAGGCGCGTGTGGCCGTCGCCGTTGACGCGAAGCTCGGCATCACAGAATCCAATGAGGATGCAGCTTGGGATTATGCACGTGATTCTGCACTATCCACTTCTTTGACAACTACGAAGACTTGGGACAAGACTGGTGATCCGGTCAAGGATTTGCGTACATGGTCCGACCTTATCGACGATAAGAAGGGTGCGCGTCCTACCATCATGGTCACCACCCGTAAGGTTGTGAACGCTTTGACGTCCAACGCGGCCATCATCAACTACTTGTTCCGCGGTCAGGGTTCCACCCTTCCGGCTCTTGTTTCCGAGAATGATGTGAAGAGCGTTTTGAGCCTGTACACCGGCATTCAGGATATTTACGTTGTTGACGAAAGGTATCGTGATTTCGCTCGCCAGTCCAAGATTACTCTTCCGGGTGGCGTCAAGAGCTTCTTCCCTGAGAACACCATCCTGCTGATTCCGGCTTTCGGTGACGTGAACATGGGTTACACCGCGTTGGGGCCGACCGCTGAAGCTCAGACTCCTGCATATGGCATCAGCCGTGAGAAGAACGCTGGCCCTATCGGAGCCGTGCTGAATACTCCGTCTTCGACTCCGGGATACGAGGCTTACGTGAACGGTACTGCATTGCCGGTTCTTGTGCAGTCCAACAGCACTTTGAAGGCCACTGTACTGGCCGCATGATGTAGGAGGCGCGTATGAGCACGGCAATCATCGACAACATCGACTGGTTGAAGTATATGCGCGTCTACGGTTCCGCCGACGCGGATTCATTTGAAGAGCATTTCGACACTGATTGGATTTCCGCTCAATGCCGCAAGGCCGCTCTCATCTGTTTGAGCGAATGCCCGATTGTCCGGACACGCTTGAAGAAAGGGCGTCTCTCTGAAAGTGATTTCGCGTCGGTCGTATGCGAAATGGTGTTACGCGTAGTACGTTTCAACCGGTTCAAAACCGAAGCGAACGGTTCTTACTCGTACACGGAGCATGATCCGCAGCAGAATCAGCCTGGCTATGATCCAAGTCCCCGGCTGTTCTTGTCGAAAGCTGAGAAATCGATTCTGAATGGTTTCGCTGAATCCGCTGGCACGATGTCACACATCAGTCTTGGTTTCGACCCCGGTTATGGAGGTTGATGATGGCGTTTCTGTTTGACGATGATACGAATGAACGCCATTACCTCTACGAGGATGACCAAACCGATTACGGTGGTCAGAAACAACTGTTCGACACGGATTATGTCGTTGTGATTCCTCGCAAGCATGTTCAGGACGCGCACGGCGGCCAGTATGTGCAGACTGGCGATCCGGTGAAGGTCATCTGCTGTGTTGAGGGTCGTGCGCAACAGGCCGGCATGTTCTCTATTTCCGGAGCTGAGGATAAGACGCCATCTTCGGATAACCCCGGCGGTTTGGAAGAGGTCACTCCTTTGCAGATTATTGCGAGGGAATGGCCCGGCGACATTTATTCCCGGATCTGGTATAAGGGCGATTATTACGATGCTGACGGCGCTCCTACGTGGCGTGGGAGTGGTTCTCGTTTCTCCCGGCATTGGGAGGTTCGTGCACGTCGTGTTGTTATTGGCGATTATCTTGATGGCGGCATTTCCGAGCCTGAATGGGTGAAGGAGGTGGGTGGCGTTGGGAAGGGTCACGATTCGGCGTAGCGTCGCTACCGATATTGCGAAGATGTATGGGCCGGAACTTACACGCCGCGCCGCCGTGCATAGCGTGTCTGCCGTCCGCGCGAAGGCGAATGAGGCCGCTACGCATTCAAGCGTCGCGGATAGGATCGAGGTTTCCGTTCGCAAAGTCGGCTGGCATCATCAGATTGTCATGTCCGTCATGGGCCGTGATGGCACGCAGGTCGCTCCGCATTTGGAGTTC